>Ga0256830_1000004_pt1 | contig 238876 bp, 209 predicted proteins | sample 128326metaG_FD_190537 | JGI IMG/M metagenome (GOLD analysis project Ga0256830, IMG submission 190537) | Hydrothermal vent microbial communities from Lau Basin, Pacific Ocean - 128-326 | ecosystem: Environmental > Aquatic > Marine > Hydrothermal vents | place: Pacific Ocean: Lau Basin...
GGTGAACGTGCTCACGGGGCCCCACGGGTTCCGGGCGGCCCGGGTGATGACCGCCCTGGTGAACCGGGGGCGTGTGAAGCTCCGGGTGGAGGGGGGGCGGCGCCTGGAGGTGCGGCTCGGGGAGGCTCCGGTGATCGACGGCGTGCCCGTGGGCAAGATGCGGGTGGGGTGCGGCAGCGCCACCCTGGGGCTGTTCGCGCCCATCCTGCGGGAGGCGGCCGACGAGGTGATCGTGCTCGACAGCCACCTCACCGGCGTGCTGACCGAGCACCCGGCCGGGCGCCACCTGGGCCTGAGCCCCTCCGGGGTGCGGATCCGGTTCCGGCGCAGCACCCCGGGCCGGTACTTCGGGGACCACGGGCAGGGCTGGGGCGGAACCTCGGTGACGGACCCCCGGGACGTGTTCGCCCCGGACGGCCTCAGGGACGTGGCGCCCGGGTCCACGATCCTGGTGACCGAGACCACCGGGCAGAACGCGGTGCTGTTCCGCGTCACGCCCGAGCAGGGGCTCGAGGTGATCCGGCCGACCCCGGCGGCCGAGCGGGCCGTCCGGGCCATCTCCGAGACCTGCGAGCCGAGCCGGGTGTCGGTGATCTACTGCGGGGGCACCGGGGGGAGCGCCCGGGCCGGTGTGACCCGCCACCCGATCCGCCTCACCCGGGCGGTGCACGAGGGCCGGGCCCGGCTCACCGTGGGTGGGGCGCCCACGTTCCTGCTGCCCGGGGGCGGGATCAACTTCATGGTGGACGCCGGCCGGGTGCTCTCGGGCGCCTTCACCTGGGTGCCCACCCCGGCCCTGGTTGTGCCGGTGGAGTACACCATGCGGCTCTCGGACTTCGAGGCCATCGGGGGCCACACCGGGGCCATGGAGCCCCTGGACGCGGTGCTGAGGCGGGCGCCGCAGAGGGATGGCTAGGAGCCCCTCGGCCCTGGAGCGCCTGGACGACGGCCGGCTCCGGGTGGAGAAGGGGCCCATGAGCCTGGTGATCGCCGCCCGGTGGGCGGGCCGGCCCCGGGCCGGGGAGCTGGTGCTCGCCGGGAGGTACGCCCTCCAGATCCTGGACGAGCTGGCGGCCCACCGGGCGCTGCTCGGCGTGGACGCCCGGCGGATCCGCAACCCCGTGGCGCTTCCGCCGGTGGTCCGGGCCATGTGGGAGGCTGCCGCCCGGTTCCCGGACCGGTTCGTGACCCCCCTGGTGGCCGTGGCGGGCACGGTGGCGGACTTCGTGGCCGACTTCCTGGTGCGGCGGGGGGCGACCTGGGCCGTGGTGAGCAACGGCGGCGACGTGGCCCTGCGGCTGGCCCCGGGGGAGCGGGCCTCCGTGGGGGTGGTCGAGCGGGTCTCGGCCCCGGCGCCCGCGGCCCGGTTCGAGGTGGGGTCGGGCGACGGCGTGGGCGGGGTGGCCACCAGCGGCCTGGGGGGCCGGAGCCTCACCCTGGGGGTGGCCGACGCGGTGGTGGTGGCCGCCTCCTCGGCGTCCGTGGCGGATGCCTGCGCCACCCTGGTGGCCAACCAGGTGAACGTGGACTCACCGGCCGTGTGCAAGGCCCCGGCCGAGGAGGTGGACCCGGCCACGGACCTCAAGGGGCTCGAGGTCACCGTGGGGGTGGGCCGGCTGGAGTCCCACGAGGTGGCCGCGGCCCTGGACCGGGGCGAGGCCGAGGCCCGGCAGATGCTGGAGGCCGGCCACATCCGGGGGGCGATCCTGTCGCTGCGGGGGGAGCGGCGGTTCGTGGGATGGCCGGGGGAGGAGGGGGTGGAGGGGTTCGGGCGTTGGGACGTTGGGAGGTTGGGACGTTAGGACGTTGGGAGGCTGGGGTCCTGTTTCCTGCTTGAAGCGCTGGAAGATGAAAGGGGTTTCTTGCCTCCCAGCGTCCCAGCTTCCTAACGTCCTAACGTCCTAACGTCCCAGCGGAAGTTTCTGAGAAGGGAGGTCGCCATGGAGATCCGGAAGATCGTGACCATCGTGGAGGAGATCCGCCGGGAGGCCGGCCGGGAGGTGACGCCGCCGGCGCGCCGGGCCGCGGCCCTTGCCGTGATCCGGAACCCGTTCGCAGGGCGCTACGTGGAGGACCTGACCGAGCTCATGGACACCGGGGCCGAGCTGGGAACCCTGCTCGGGGAGAGGGCCGTGGCCGCCCTGGGCATCGCGCCGGAGCGGGCGGAGAGCTACGGCAAGGGGGCCATCGTGGGGTTCGAGGGCGAGCTGGAGCACGCCGCCGCCATCCTGCACCCCAAGCTCGGCAAGCCCTTCCGCGAGACCGTGGGCGGGGGCAAGGCCATCATCCCGTCGGCCAAGAAGATGGGCTTCCCGGGCACCGAGCTGGACGTGCCCCTCCACTACAAAGACGCGGCCTTCGTCCGGAGCCACTTCGACGCCATGCCCGTTCGGGTGTACGACGCGCCCCGGCCGGACGAGATCGTGGTGGCCCTGGTGGTGACCGACTCGGGCCGCCCGCTGCCCCGGGTGGGCGGGCTCACCAAGGACGAGGCCAAGAAGGAAGACGGACTGAGGTGACCCGATGACGCTGCTGCCCGAGGTGAAGAAGCACTACGGAAGGCTCAGACTCCTGATCGGGGGGGAGTGGGTGGAGTCCCGCTCCCCGAAGATCCAGCAGACCACGAACCCCGCCACGGGGGAGGTGATCGCGGAGTTCCCCGAGGCCACCCCGGAGGAGGCCCGGGCGGCCGTGGAGGCCGCGGCCCGGGCCTTCGAGGGCTGGAAGGACGTGTGCCTGCGGGACCGGGCCCGGCTCCTGTTCGACCTGCGGGCCAAGCTGGAGGAGCGCTTCGGCGAGCTCACCCGGATCCTGGTCCAGGACCACGGCCGCACCATCGGCGAGGCCGAGGGGTCGGTGCGCCGGGTGATCGAGAACGTGGAGTCCGCGTGCTCGGCCGCCTACGGGCTGGTCAAGATGAACGAGCACCTGGACCAGCTCGCCACCGGGATCGACCAGTGGCTGGTGTGGGAGCCCCTGGGCCCGTTCCTGATCGTGACCCCCGGGAACATCCCCATGCACGCGTGGTCGTCGTTCGTGCCTTACGCCCTGGCCGCCGGGTGCACGGTGGTGGTCAGCCCGAGCCGCCAGGACCCCGTGGCGGCCGACGCCATCACCCGGGCGGCCGCCGAGGTGGGGTTCCCCCCCGGGGTGATCAACCTCATCCACGGCGGCCGGCACATCAACACCCACATCCTGGAGCAGCCCGAGATCCAGGGGGTGGGGTTCATCGGGTCCACCGCGGCCGGGTGGGACCTGTTCCGGCTGTGCGGGCGGCTCGGCAAGCGCTCGTCCCTGAACGGGAACGGCAAGAACCACGTGGTCGTGATGCCCGACGCCGACTACGACCAGGTGGCCCAGTGGCTCCTGCGCTCGTGCTTCGGCATGGGGGGGCAGCGGTGCCTCGGCTCGGACAACGTGGTGGTGATCGGGGACCGGTACGACGAGCTCAAGGAGAAGTTCGTGGCGGCGGCCTCGTCGCTGAGGCTGGGGTACGGTCTCGACACTTCCACGGACCTCGGTCCCATGTGCACCCGCCAGGGCAGGGAGAAGGTGCTCCAATGGATCGAGAGGGCCCTGGGCGAGGGGGCCGCCATGGTGCTCGACGGCCGGAGCCCCTCGGTGCCCGGGTACGAGGGGGGCTACTTCCTGGGGCCCACGATCCTGGAGAACGGCCACCCCGACATGGCCACGGCAAGGGAGGAGGCCTTCGGCCCGGTGGCCGTGCTGATGCGGGCCCGGGACCTGGACGAGGCCCTGGAGTGGATCAACACCAGGACCAACTACGGCCACTCGGCGTGCCTGTTCACCGAGAGCGGCCGCACCGCCCGGCGCTTCACCCGGGAGGCCCAGGTGGGCAACATCGGGATCAACGTGGCCATCCCCCAGCCCTACGCTTTCTTTCCCCTCGGCTCCAAGAAGGAGTCGTTCCTGGGAATGGCCAAGTCCCGCATGGCCTCCATGCGGCTGTTCCTGGACGAGAAGACCGTCACCGCCCGGTGGACGTGAGAACTCCCGCGCGCGGGTGTTCCAGACGGGCCATCAGAACGGCACGTCGTCGTTGGGGTCGAAGCCGGGGTCGTCCGGGCCGGGGAAGCCCTCGGGGCCGGAGAAGGCGTCGGCCGGGGCCGGGCTCCGGCGGGCGGCGGGGGCCCCGTCCTGCTGCCGGGTGCGGGAGAGGAACTGGACGTCCTGGGCCACGATCTCGGTCTGGTACCGGGTGTTGCCCTCCCGGTCCTCCCACTTGCGGGTCTGGAGCCGGCCCTCGATGTACACCTGGGTGCCCTTCTGCAGGTACTGGTTGCACAGCTCGGCCAGCCGGCTCCAGGCCACGATGTTGTGCCACTCGGTCTTGTCCTGCCACTCGCCCTGGATCTTGGCCCGCTCGGTGGTAGCCAGGGAGAAGTTGCACACCGCCGTGCCGTTCTGGGTGTACCGCAGTTCCGGGTCCTTGCCCACGTTCCCGATCAGGATCACCTTGTTCACGCCCCGAGCCATCGCATCTCCTCCGTCTCGTTCTCACGCAAAGGACTGGGCCGGCATTCTACTGGGAGGGGGGTTACCAGGTCCAGGTGGCCGTCAGGCCGGCGCCGCCCGGCCCCAGCACGAGGTCCCAGCGGGGGAGGACGCCCGTCTCCCAGCGGGAGAAGAACCGCTCGTCCTCCCGGCGGTTCCATTTGTGGGCCGCGTTCATGGAGCTGGAGATCGTGCCCCCGTACCAGCCGAGCTCCAGGGCTCCCAGGATCCCCGCCAGCGCCCACTGGTCGGTCCGGGTCGCCTGCCACGTGCCCCACAGGAACGCGCCGTTGAGCACCAGGGCGATCCCGGCGTCCCGGGGGCGGCCGGTGTAGAGATGGCCCGCCCCCGGCAGCAGGGCCGACAGGAGCCCTGCCGTGGCCGGGCTCTTTCGGGGTAGGGCCTGGTACTCGTCGACCACCTGCTTCAGGGGGGCCTCCCCGGGCCTACCGGCCCGCAGCAGGGCCAGGGTGGCCAGGACCCGGTCCGGATCGCCCGGCTCCCCTTCCGAGGCCACCCGCGCGGCCTGCCCGTACCGGCCGGCCCGGTACAGGGCCCCGGCCCACAGGCGCCGGGCGCGGCGGGTGGGCCGCATCTGGTGGAGCCGCTGGAACGCCTGGGCCGCCTCGTCCCAGCGCCCCGCCAGGGCGTAGGCCCGGCCCAGCCCCTCCCAGGCGGCCGGGGCCTGCTCGCCCCGGGGAAAGTGGTGGAGGAACCGCAGGTACTCGGTGGCGGCCCGGAAGGTGTCGCCCGCCCGCAGGAGCTCCTCGGCGAACGACAGGATGCCCGAGGGAGTGCCCGGCAGCGGGGGGGAGGGGATCGCCGGGGTTGCGGCGAGGAGAAGCCCCAGAAGAAAGGTGGCGGCGGCCCTACGGCGCAAGGCTTCCCCTCCAGAAGGCCAGGTCCTGGTCCACCGGGTCGTAGACCCTCCACTTTCCCCCCACCCAGATCCGGGGGGCGAATCCGGCCTCGTCCGCCTCGGCCACGAGCCGGCCGAAGGTGAGCAGCAGCCCCATCCACGGCCCTTGACTGCGGACGGCCTCGGCCGCGTAGGCCGAGCAGGTGGGGTAGCTGGTACACCGGTCGCCGTCCACGCGGCTCACCGTGGAGCGGTAGAGGTGCAGCGCCCATCCCAGGGTCACGGCCGCGGGGTTGGTGGGGAGCGAGCGGTGCCGTGGGGGCTGCCGCATCCACCCCCGGGGGGCCCACGGACCGGCCGCCGCAGGGGCCGCGCCGAGGGCAGCGGCCAGCGCGAAGGCGGCCCCAAGCCTCAGGCCGGGTCCCATGGATCCGCTCCCTCGCGCCTCAGCCGGCCCCGCCGTTGGGCGGTGCAGGGCGGTACACCAGCTCCGGCGCCTTCATGGTGACCTTGGTGCCCGGGGGCACGCTCTCGGTGAGCCACACGTTGCCGCCGATCACGCACCCCCGGCCGATCACGGTGTCGCCGCCCAGGATCGTGGCCCCGGAGTAGATGATCACGTCGTCCTCGATGGTGGGGTGCCGCTTCCGGCCCCGGACCAGGTCCCCGCGCTCGTCCCGGGGGAACGACAGAGCCCCGAGGGTGACCCCCTGATAGAGGGTGACCCGGTCGCCGATCTCGGTGGTCTCTCCGATCACCACGCCGGTGCCGTGGTCGATGAAGAACTCCCGGCCGATCCGGGCCCCGGGGTGGATGTCGATGCCCGTCTCGCCGTGGGCCAGCTCGGTCATCATGCGAGGCAGCAGGGGCACCCCCAGGTCCCACAGCTCGTGGGCCAGTCGGTATACCGCGATGGCATAGAGGCCGGGGTAGCAGAACACGATCTCGTCGTAGCTTTTGGCAGCGGGGTCGCCCCGGTAGGCTGCCACCACGTCCCCCGACACGAGATCCCGGACCTTCGGCAGGCGGTAGAGGAAATCGATCGCCTGCTTCTGCCCGGTGTCCAGGCAGTGGGTGCACAGGCTCTCGGTGCGCCGGCACTCGTGGCGGATCGAGCGGGCGATCTGGAGGCTCAGCCGGTCGAACAGCTCGGCCGCCCCCTCGCCCACCCGGTAGGGCAGGCTGTTCCAGTCGAGCTCCTGGTGCCCGAAGAACCCCGGGAACACCAACCGGATGGCCAGCCGAACCAGGGCGGTTACCTCCTCCTTTGAGGGGATCAGGGCCGTGTCCACGTGGGCGATGTGGGGCACGGTGCGGCAGCTCTCCACCAGCCGCTCCACGGCTTCGGGAAGCTGGCGCCGGTGCTCCTTCTGGTGCTCCTGCTCCGTGTGGCAGGCTTCCTCTTCCGCGTCGGGGTGGGCGCAGGTGAGGGTGTCGCTGTCCATGGTTGTCTCCTTCTTACACCAGGCCGCGGACCCGAAGGATCTCCTCGGCCCGGGCCACGAGTTCGGGGGGGTGCTTCACCTCGGCGGGCCACTGCCGGTCGTACCCCTCCTGGGGCTCCTTGGAGGTGGCGTCCACCGCTACCTTAGCGTCCCGCACCACGAGGTCCCGCACGGGGTCGATGCTCGCCAGGGCCCGCCACGCCAGCCGAGCGAGGGGCTCGGTGGGGCTGCCCTCCACCGCCACCGCCACGTCCACGCCGGGATGCTCGATCGCGGCGGAGGCCAGCTCCTTGCCCTCACCCGGCCGGCCCTTGTCCAGGACCAACAGGGCAAGGGTAACTCGGGTGTCGGAAAACGGAATGCGGCAAGACACCAGCCCGGGAAACCGATGCTGCAGCCGTTCCAGGATCTCGGTCTCCCCCGGGGCGGGCGCCGTGGACGGAGGCGGCTCGCCGTGACCCGGTTCGCCGGGAAGGGACCGGGTGGCGTCCACTCCCAGCTTCCCTCCCCAGAGGGGGCGGATCCCGGAGTGGTCCAGGGCGTCCAGCACTCCCTCGGTGACCACCAGGCCCTCGGGCAGCCGCAGCCGGTCCAGCACGGCCCGGGTCGCGGCCCGCGGGTCGGTCACGTCCACGTCGGTGTCGAGGGCCACCAACACCTTCGTGAAGCTCATCTGGCCGGTGCCCCACAGACCCTGGAACAGCCGGCGGGCTTGCATGGGGAAGTGCTTCTCGATCCGGAACAGGGCGAGGTTGTGGAACACCCCCTCGACCGGGAGGTGCATGTCGAGCACCTCGGGCCACTGGGTGGAGAGCAGGGGGGCGAACACCCTCTCGGTGGCCCAGCCCATCCAGGCGTCCTCCATGGGGGGCACCCCCACCACGGTGGCGAAGTAGACGGGATCCCGGCGGTGAGTCACGGCGGTCACGTGGAACACGGGGTAGGGCTCGGCCGGGGAGTAGTACCCCGTGTGGTCCCCGAAGGGGCCTTCGATCCGGGTCTCGGCAGGATCCACGTAGCCCTCCAGCACGATCTCGGCCGTGGCCGGCACCTCCAGGTCTACGGTGAGACACGGCACCATCTCCACCGGCCGCTTCCGGATGAAGCCGGCCAGGAGGATCTCGTCCACCCCGGGCGGCAGGGGGGCCGTGGCGCAGTAGGTCACCACCGGATCGGTGCCGATGGCCACGGCCACCGGCATGGGCCGGCCCTGCTCGCGGTGGGCGTGGTAGAGCCGGCTCGCGTCCTTGTGGATGTGCCAGTGCATGCCGGTGGTGTTGCGGTCGAACACCTGGAGGCGGTACATGCCCACGTTCTGCCGACCGGTCTTGGGGTCTCGGGTGAACACGCACGGAAACGTCACGAACGGCCCCCCGTCGTCGGGCCAGCAGGTCAGAACGGGCAGGCGGGTGAGGTCCACAGACTGTCCCCGATGGACCACCTCCTGGCACGGGGCGGAGCCCTTCCGGATCCGCTTGGGCCGTAGGCCCCTCAGCTCCGGCAGCCGCGCCGCGAGTCGCAGCGCCTCGCCCAGGCTGCGGGGGGGCGCGACCGACAGCCACCTTCGGATCCGGTCGGCCACCTCATCCACGTCGTCCACGCCCAGGGCCAGGGCCATCCTTCGGCGACTTCCGAACGCGTTGACCAGGACCGGCATGTCGTACCCCTGCGGCCGCTCGAACCACAGGGCCTTGCCGCCGCCCGGCGTCTTCATCATCCGGTCGGCCACCGCCGGGATCTCCAGGTGGGGGGAGAGGGGGTCGGGGATCCTCACGAGCTCGTCGGCCGCCTCCAGGGCGGCCGCGAACCCGCGCAGGTCGGAGAACGCGCTCATCGGAGTGTGAAGCTCCATCAGACCCCCGAGGGGCCGTCTAGAGACCAGAAACTAGAGACTAGAAACTGGATGTTAGAGCCGCGCCCGGCGCTCCAGCAGGCCCCATGCCCCCCGAGACCGTAAGGTGGCCCAAAGAGGCGTGGACATGCTTGGAACGCTGGGAGATCATGGATGTTTTTTAGGCTTCCTAGCCTCCCAGCCTCCTAGCGTCCTAGCCGAAGTTGCTGGCAGGGCCTTTGCTTGACGGTTTTCGGGGCGCGTGGGTAGGCTTGCGCTCCCAGCACCCCGAGGACGGACAGCCGATGAACTCTAACAAAGCGCCGAAGAAGGTGTCCACCCGGCGAACCGTGCACCGGGGCCGGGTGGTGGATCTTGGGATCGAGCGGGTGCGCCTGCCCGACGACCGGACCCTGCTCCTGGAGGTGGTTCGCCACCCCGGCGGGGCCGCGGTGGTGGCGTTGGACGACCGCGGCCGGGTCTGCCTGCTGCGCCAGTTCCGGCACGCGGCCGGGGGGTGGCTGTGGGAGCTGCCGGCCGGCAAGCTCGATCCCGGGGAGGAGCCGATCCGCACGGCCGAGAGGGAGCTGGCCGAGGAGGCGGGCCTGCGGGCCGGAAGGTGGGAGGGCCTGGGGTCGGTGTTGCCCACGCCCGGGTTCTGCGACGAGGAGGTGCATCTGTTCCTGGCCCGCGATCTCGACCCGGTGCCCACCGCCCACGGCCCCCACGAGTGGATCGAGGTGCACTGGTGGGGGTTCGCCGAGGCGGTGGACCGGGCGGCTCGGGGGGAGCTCAAGGACGCCAAGACCGTGGTCGCGCTGCTGCGGGCGGCAGCCCGAGGGGGGGTGCCGTGAGCCGGCCCCTGCGGGTTGGGAGGATCGGGTTCGCCAACTGCACGCCCCTGTATCTGGCCCTGGAGGATCTGGGGCTCTCGGGCGTGGAGTTCGTGGAGGGGGTGCCCACCGAACTCAACCGCCTCCTCCGGGAGGGGGAGGTGGACCTGGCCCCGTCCTCGTCGGCCGAGTACCTGGCCCGGCCCGAACTCTACGGATTCCTGCCGGACCTCTCCATCTCGTCCATCGGCACGGTGGCCTCGGTGCTCCTGTTCAGCCGGGTGCCCCTGGATGCCCTGGGGGATCGGCGGGTCGGGCTCTCCCCGGCGTCTGCCACGTCGGTCTGGCTGCTGCGGGTGCTGCTGGAGGGGCGCCTGGGGCTCTCCCCCCGATACTGCGAGCCCTCGGAGGACTGCGAGGCCGTGCTCTGGATCGGGGACCGGGCCCTCCGGGAGGCCCGGTCCGGAGGGTGGCCCCACCTCTACGATCTGGGCGAGCTGTGGTACCGTGCCACCGGCACCCCGTTCGTGTTCGCCCTGTGGATCTGCCGGCGCGACGCGTTCGCCCGGTGCCCCCGCGAGGTGCGCCGGGTGTACCGGGCCCTGATCGAGGCCCGCCAGCGGGCCTACCGGAGCTTTCCCTCCCTGGCCCGACAGGCCCCCGAGGCCGCGTGGATGGGCGAGGGCGCCCTCCTCTCCTACTGGCAGACCATCTCCTACGACCTCACCGCCTGGCACCGCGAGGGACTGCGGCGGTTCGCCGAAGCGGCCGTCGGCTTGGGGCTTCTGCCCCGCGTGCCGGACCTCACCCCCCTGCCGGTGGAAACGCCGGTCTGATACCAAGTTGCGTTCAAAGCCATCAGACCCCTGAACCGGCGGGGCAAGGGGCCTGGTGGAGCGCCGGGCGTGGCTCCGACAGTCGCTGCCCCCGGCACTCAGCCGATACCCGCTCTGCCGGTGACCCGAAATGTATTGCCAACGTTCGCTTTCCTACCGTTCATGGGACACTCGGGCTGAGTGTCGGGGGCAGCGTGAGTCGGATGCTGCACTCACGCACGGCCGGAACCAGGCCCCTTGCCCCGGCCCCCGGATGGATCTTGGTTGGAACGCAACTTGGTATCACGCGCCGCAGCGGCCCCTGCGAGGCCGTTCAGCGAAGGAGGGGCCCCCAGCCCCACCCCCTCGGGAATGCACGAACTTGCGAACCATGACACTAGACAAAAAAGAAGCCCCCGGGGGAACGGGGGCTGGGGGAAGAGGCCTCGCGATAGGAGGCTCGGCGAACGGTCCGTGTGGGGTGTGGGGCCGTTCGTTGCCTGCTGAGAAAGCAATCGCCGTGCCATCTTTCAACCTATTGGAATCAGGATGTTTGGCTTTTGGGGGCGCGGAGGGCTGTGGCATTTGGCGCATTCCCACTGCGTGGGAATCCGCGCCCCCCGGAGGAGCGTCCCCCAAAAAAGACCGGGGCCTTCGGGCCCCGGTCATCCCCGTTGGGAGGGGAGGAAGAGGCAAGGGGATCAGCCCTTGGGCTTGGGAAGCACCTGCTCGAAGGCGTCCTCGTCCATGAGCGCCCCCTGGGCCACCAGCTGACGGTACTTGAGGAAGTCGATCACGTCCTCGCCGGTCATCTTCCGGGTGCTGAACGCGGTGAAGCCCAGGAAGGCCTCGCACATCATGTTGGCCGCGAGCCAGTGGCGGTTCGCGAGCTTGGCCTGGTCCCAGAAGAACTTCTTCTTGGCCCGGATCATGTCGATGGACATCTGGAGGCAGCCCGGGAACAGGTTGGCGAACCGCCAGATGATCTGATTCACCTCCTTGTCCAGGAGCTCGAAGTCCACGGTGCACGACTTGACGAGTTCCTTGGCCTTCTTGGCCTCGTCGCCGGTCTTGAACTCGCCGTACACGATCTCGCCGTCGCGCACGTACTCCTCGGTGACCACCTGGGGGTTGCGGATGAACTTGCCGTCAGCCGTCTTGAGCACCGGCACCACCTTGGAGATCAGGCCCTTGGCCTTCATCTTGTAGGCCGACCACAGCTCGCACGAGATGCAGTTCCACATGGCGTCCTCCATGGTCAGGAACCACGGGAGGAAGTCGGTGGAGCCGCCCACGGGCGCCGAGCCGTGCTTGGGGCCGGCCTGGCCGTACACCGCCAGGTCCGAGCTGATCGCCAGGTCGCACGCCATGCCGATCTCCTGGCCTCCGGCCACCCGCATGCCGTTGACCCGGCAGATCACGGGCTTCTTGCAGTCGAGGATCGAGTCGACCATCAGGTTGAACAGGTCCATGTACTCGCCGTACTCGTTGGGCCGGCGGGAGTAGTACTGGGAGTACTCCACGGTGTTCCCGCCGGTGCAGAAGGCCTTGTCGCCCGCGCCGGTGAACACCACGGCCACCACCGACCGGTCGCCCGAGGCGGCCTTGAACCCGGCGATCACGCCCTTGACCATCTCGGTGGTGTACGAGTTGTACTGCTTGGGGTTGTTCAGCGTGATCCAGGCCACGTACAGGTCGGGCACCACATTGCCGTCGGGGTCGACCAGGGGCTTCTTCTCGTACACGGTGCACGGCGGCTCCGTGCCCCAGTACTCGCCCTTGAACAGGCCGTGGTCCTTCATCTCGTTGTCGCGGGGCAGCCAATCGAGGCTCATACTTCCCTCCTTTGGTTAGGATCGGTCGTCGGTCTACGGTCTACGGTCCGGGGCCTTCGGCCTGCTGGGCAGCTAGGCGGCCAGGCGGCTCCCATGCTCGCGGAAAAGGTTTTTTCTAGTCTCCAGTCTCCAGTTTCTAGTCTCTAGAAGTCCGGCTCCAGGATCACGCGCTTCTCCAGCTTGCGGTGGTGGGCCGCCTCGAACACCTCCTGGATCTGGCTCATGGGCCGGGTCTCGATGAACGGCTCCACCTGCACCTTGCCCTCCTGCACCAGCTTCAGCACCTCGGGGTAGTGCTTGGGCAGGCAGCCCCAGGTGCCCACGATCTCGGCGTCGAAGGCCATGAGCCGCGAGAGCATGTACTCCACCTTGGCCGGGGTGTACCCCACCACCACCATCCGGCCCACGAACGACAAGAGCGCGAGCCCCAGCTCCTGGCCCGGCTTGGTGCCGGACACCTCGAAGATCTTCCAGCCCCAGTTGTGGGGCAGGCCGTTCTGCTTGGCGATGGCTTTGAGCTCGCCGGCCACCTCCTTGGGGCTCTTGTTGAGGGGGTTGATCGTGGCGTCGGCCCCGTACTGCCGGGCCCGCTCCAGCTTGGCGTCGTCGATGTCCAGGCCCACCACGAACGAGGCGCCGAACGCCTTGGCCATCTGGGTCATGTAGATCCCGACCCCGCCGGCGCACCCGATCACGATCACCCGGTCGCCGGGTTTGAGGTCGCCGCGCACCGCCGCCTGGTAGGGGGTGGTGACCGCGTCGGCGATGACCGCGTAGTGGGACAGGGGCTTGTCCCGGTTCTCGATCACGCACAGGTCCCGGTACGGCACCACGATGTGGCTGGCGTATCCGCCGTAGGTGCCCAGGCTGTTGCCGGGCATCTTCTGGGCCAGGCAACGGTTGCCCCGGCCGGCCTTGCAGATGTCGCACTCCCCGCAGGGCATCACGGCCGGGATCAGCACCTCCTTACCCACCCAGTCGGACGGGCCGGCCACCACGGTGCCGCTGATCTCGTGGCCCAGCACCAGGGGGGGCGGGTTCACCGTGGGAACGCCCTGGTAGAAGTAGGAGAGGTCGGTGTGGCACACGCCGCAGCCCGCCACCTCCACCAGCACCTCGCCCTCGCCGAGCTCGGGCACGTCCAGCTCCACCCGCTCCAGCACCCCGGGGGTGCCCGCCTTGGGGTCGCCGGCCTTGGTCATCTGCCACGCTTGGATCTTTTCGGGAACGCTCATGGCTCGTCTCCTCCTTACGGGAAAAGGGTGGGCCCCGAAATCCGTCTGTCGGGTTCAGTGCCCCGGCCACGCTCCGGCGGCCAGGGCCTCCACGAAGGTGTCCACGGTCTCCACCCGGAACAGGGGCCACAGGGGGCTGTTCCGGTAGAGCGAGAGGCAGGCCTCATGGACCTCGCGTTTGTGGGCGGCCGAGGCGTCCTCCAGGATCACGGCCCGGAAGTCGTGGGCCAGGGCGTCCAGGGCCGTGGTCAGCACGCAGTAGGGGGTGGTGATGCCGGCCACCACCACCGTGTCCATCCCCAGGAGCCGCAGGGTTTGGTCCAGGTCGGTCTTGTAGAACGCGCTGAACCGGCGCTTGGGCAGCCGGATGTCCGACGGCCGGGGGGCCAGCTCCGGGATCACCTCGGCCCCCGGCGTGCCTCGCAGGGCGTGGGGCTGCATCCGCCCCCCGAACAGGAAGTCCCCGGGCAGGAACGAGTCGTTGGCAAACACCACGGGCGCTCCCGCTCGTCTGCACGCCTCCGCCGCCCGCCGCACCGCCGGCACGATCGCCATGCCCTCGGCCGCGACGGCCGTGTGCCGGTGGGTCTTGAGGTTGTCCACCAGCATGTCCACCACCACCAGCGCCGGCTTCACGGACCGGCCTCCAGGCCGAGGATCCGGGCCGCATTCTCCCCCAGGATCGCCCGCTTGGCCGGCTCGGACAGGGGAAGCCGCCGGATCGCCTCCACGTTCGCCCGAATCCCGGGGTTGCCCGGCCAGTCGGAGCCAAACACCACCTTGTGGTGGATCCGCTCCAGGTCGGGAAAGTACTCCAGCAGCTTCTTGGGAGGCAGCCCCGAGACCTCCAGGTACAGGTTCGGGTGCAGCCCCGCCAGGAACGCCGCGCGGTCGTACCAGAACCCCCGGCCGCCGTGGACCATCAGCAGCGTCAGGTCGGGGAAGTCCACGGCCACCTCGTCCAGAAACAGGGGGTCTCCGAACTTCAGCTTGGCCCCCCGGAACACGCTGGACCCGGTGTGCACCATGACCGGCCAGCCCAGCTCCTGGCACGCCGCGTACAGCGGGTAGAGCTCCCGGGCGTTGGGGTAGAAGTGCTGGTACGTCGGGTAGAGCTTCAGCCCTCGGAACCCCTGGTCCGCCAGCCGGCGCACCTCCTGGTCGGGCCGGGGGGTGACCCAGGGGTTCAGGTTCGCGAACAGGATCAGGCGGCGACACCCTCCGAACCGCTCCCGCACGTACTCGTTCGTGGTGACGCCGGTGACCCGGGGGCTGATCTCGGGCAGCCCCACCGCGTAGTCCACCCCCTCCCGCTCCAGGTACGCGTCGAACGCCTGGGGTCGCAGAAGGGCGTCCCAGTCCCCCCGGCCGTCCCAGAAGCTGTCGCAGAACTCGGCCGCGATCGGCTCCAGGTGCTCCCGGGCGGCCAGGTGGACGTGGAAGTCGATGATCATGGGTTTTCCCGTTCACCGCTGGAAGGCTCGGAGGCTGGGAGGCTAGAAGGCTAACAACCTCCTTCTCCTAACGTTTCGAGCATGCCTACGCACAGTCCGGGGGGCAGGGGTTTGCGAATCAAGGGCCAGAAGACAGATGAAACCCATGCCCTGCCGCCGGCAATCGGTCAGCGGTGCTTCCACTCGGGCCGGCGTTTCTCCAGGAACGCTTGGAGCCCCTCTTTCGCGTCCTCGGTGGTCATCAGGTCGTGGAGGTACACCTGCTCCACCCGGGACAGCGCGTCGGCGAACGGCAGGCCCTTTGCGGTGCGGATGGCCTTTTTGGTGGCCCGGAGCACTGGGCCGGAAAGGGTGGTGAACACCCGCAGGAACTTGCCGAACTCCTCGTCGAACGCGTCCAGCGGAACCACCTTGTTCACGAGGCCCAGGCGCAGGGCCTCGTCCGCCCGGATCGTCTCGCCGCCCACGATCAGCTCGAAGGCCCGCTTGTCCGGGATCAGCCGGGGCAGCACCACCGCGGCCAGGGGCGGGAACACGCCCACCTTCACCTCGGGCTGGCCGATCTTCATGTTGTCGGCCGCCACGATCATGTCGCAGAAGATCGCCAGCTCGCATCCGCCGCCCAGGGCCGCGCCCTTGACCGCGGCGAGGGTGGGGATCTCCAGGGCGTCCAGGTGGTGGAAGATCTCGTGGAACACCTCCACCATCCTCTCCACCTTGTCGGGGGTGTGGTCGGCCACGTCCACCCCGGCGGAGAACGCCTTGTCGCCCTCGGCGGTGACCACCAGGGCCCGCACCTCCAGCTCCCGGGCCTTCACCGTGGCCAGGGCGTCGTTGAGCTCCTCCATGGTGGGGATGTCCAGCACGTTGTAGGGAGGCCGGTTGATCGAGATCCACGCGGCACCCTCGGCATCCCAGGTCTTGATGAACTTGTAGTCGGACATTTCCTTCCTCCCTTCGGTATGCATCGGTCTACGGTCTACGGTCGACGGTCTGCGGTCTCCTGGTCCGGCGTTCGGTCTTTGGTTTTCGCGGTCTTCAGGTATCGCATCAGGCCGGAGATCAGTCGGGTGGTCTCTCCAGTCACTCTGCAGAGTTCTTCGAACTCCGAATCGGCCAACAAGCCGACATCGTGGGCGAGATACAAGAGGGATCGCACCTCTGCGGCCGAACCTCGGGCGACGCCCAAAAAATGCAGGAACTCTTTGTCCGAGCGCCGTTCGAACCCCTCGGCGATGTTCGACATCGTGGAGATGGCAGCACGGCGGATCTGGCTCACCAGGTTGTGGTCCCGGGCGAAAACGCCTGTTCCGCTGACCCGATACACGTGGCGACTGAGCTCCCGAGCCTTCTGCCACGCCTCGACATCTTCGAACCGCTGTATCCTCGCCCCCATGTGTGCTCCCCCGCCCGAAACGGGCGACCGACGACCGGCGACCGATGACCGGAGACCGACGCCCCCTAGATGTACTGCCCTCCGTCCACCTTGATCACCTCGCCGGTGATGTGGCGGCCGCACTCCGAGGCCAGGAAGGCCACGAGCCAGGCCACGTCCTCGGGCTTGCCGGCCCGCTTCACCGCCGACTCGTTGATGGCCGCCTCGCGGAACTCGGCCGGCATGCTCTCGCCCATCTCGGTCAGGATGAACCCGGGGGCGATGGAGTTGCAGGTGATGCCGTACTTCCCCAGGTCCTTGGCCGCGGCCTTGGTGAGCCCGATCACGCCGGCCTTGGCGGCCGAGTAGTTGGTCTGGCCGAACTTGCCCCGCAGGCCGTTGATCGAGGTGATCGAGAGGAACCGGCCCCACTTCTGCTCCCGGAAGATCGGGGCCGCGGCCCGCAGATAGTTCCAGGTGCCCTTCAGGTCCACGTCGATCACCCGGTCGAACTGCTCCTCGCTCATCTTCCACAGGACGCCGTCCCAGTTCATGCCGGCGTTGGTGACCAGGATGTGGAGCCCGCCCAGCTCGGCCACCACCTTGTCCACCATGGCCTGGGCGTCCGAGAAGCTCGCCACGTCGGCCTGCACGGCCAGGCCCCTACGGCCCAGGGCCTCCACCTCCTTGACCATCTTCTCCGCCTCTTCGGCGCTCTTGCGGTAGTTCAGGGCCACGTCCGCCCCCTGGCGTGCCAGGGTGCGCACGATCTCCGCGCCGATCCCCCGGGTGCCGCCCGTGACGATGGCCACCTTTCCGGTCAGGTCGATCATGGTTTCCTCCTTTGGAAAACTTCGGTCGACGGTCGACGGTTTTCGGTCTTTGGTCTGCAGTCTTCGGTCCACGGTTGCCCTGCCCGGACCCTCCGGCGACGGAGAGTCCTCCCCCCCACGACCGAGGACCGTGGACCGCCGTTACGACTCCCGGCGGATGATCATGGCCATGGTGGACCCGCCGCCGCCGCAGATCGAGGCGATGCCCAGCTCCTTGTCCAGGCGCTTGAGCGCATGGTACAGGGTCACGATGATCCGGGCGCCCGAGCAGCCGGTGGGGTGCCCCAGGGCGATGGCGCCGCCGTGGACGTTGAGCTTGGACCGGTCCCAGCCCAGCATCCGCTCGTTGGCGATGATCTGGGCGGCGAACGCTTCGTTCACCTCGATCAGGTCCATGTCGTCCAGGGTCATGCCGGCGCGCTCGAGCGCCCGGGGGATCGCCACGCCCGGCCCCTCGCCCATGTACCGGCCGTCCACCGCGGTCTGGGTGTACTCGACCACCGAGAACAGGGGCTTCAGGCCCTTTTCCTCGGCCTTCTCCCGGGTCATGGCCACCAGGAACGCGGCGCCGTCGGTCAGGCCGCACGAGTTGCCGGCGGTCACCGAGCCGTCCTTCTTGAACGCGGGGGGCAGCTTGGCCATCTGCTCGACGCTGACCTCGTAGCGGATGGACTCGTCCTTGTCGAACACGATCTCCGGGGTCTTGCGGGTGCCGGGCACCGTGACCGGGGTGATCTCCTCGTCGAACCACCCGTTCTTCTGTGCCTCGGCCGCCTTGCGGTGGCTGTCGGCCGCGAACTCGTCGAGCTCCCTGCGGCTGAGGCCGTACTTCTCCACCAGGTTCTCGGCCGTGAGCCCCATGGACAGGTCCGCGATCGGATCGTGGGAGTCGCTCCAGCCGTCCTCGATGGTCACCGGCCCCATGCGGAAGCCCTTCCACCGGTACCCCTTGATCAGGTGCGGGATCGTGGACATGCTCTCCATGCCGCCGCACAGCACCACGTCGGCCTGGCCCACCTGGATCAGCTGGGTGGCCAGGCTGATAGCCTTCATGCCGGCCGGGCAGGCCTTGTTGATGGTGACCCCGGGCACGTTCTGGCCCACCCCGCCCTTCAGGGCGGCGGTGCGGGCCGGGTTGACATGGTTGCCCGCCTGGCGGCATGAGCCGATGATCGCGTCGTCCACCTCGTCGCCCGACACGTTGGCGCGCCGGAGGGCCTCGCGGATGGGAAACGAGGCCATGTCGTACACCTTCATGTCCTTCAGGGTGCCTCCGAACCGGCCCATGGGCGTGCGGACGGCGCTCACGAAAACCACGTCGCTGAGTTGGCGCATTGCTCTCTCTCCCTCGTTGGGCACCCGAGGGTGCCGGTTATCGGACGGCGGTTTGGGCCTTGGGCCCGCTGGGCGGCTAGGCGGCTCGGCAGCTCGGCGGTCGGGCGGCTCCCGGGCCGAGGCCCCCCCAAGACTTCTCTAGTTTCTAATGTTCCGTTTCGCAAAAACGTATGCGGATTGCTTCGGTGGGGCTGGGGGCTCCGACGAAGCGCGACGGCCGAGCAGCCCGGGCCGCCCGGCGCCAGGGGAGCGGCCGCGGCGCGTGCTCTCACGCGCCGCAGCGGACCGCGCCGAGGCGGCCCCTGCGAGGCCGTTCAGCGAAGGAGGGGCCCCCAGCCCCACCCCCTGGGAAAACCACGAGATTTCGGAAACGCTACACTACTCTCTGCCCCGGGTTATCACGCAGAGGCCCTCTGCTTCACGATGGGCACGGGCTCGTCGGGCACCGTGTCCGGAGGAGGCGCGCCGACCACCTTCTGCACCGCTCCGAACCGGGGCGGGCACGCCTCCAGGCAGGTGCCGCACTTGATGCACGCGTCCTGGTCCACCACGTGCACCAGCCCCTTGCCGCCGGCGATCGCATCCACCGGGCAGCGCTTGGCGCACATCATGCAAGCCCGGCACTTGTCCGGATCGATGTAGTAGGTGGGCGCCTGGGCCAGGAGCTCCGCCACCTCCTCCGGTGTGAAGGGGTTCTCCTTGGCCTCCTCCGGGGTGCCCTTGTGCGCCAGCTTCTCCCGGGCCGCCAGCTTCAGGTACGGCACCATCCGAGCCACCTCGGTCAGCTTGGCCCGCACCTCCCCCGGGTCGAGGCCCTCGCCCTCGGCCAGGGGACCCAGCTCGCGGATCTCGCGGCTGAACTCGTTCATCAGCTCGGCGAACCGGGTGCCCTCGCCCGAGGAGAGCTCCTCCATCCGCACCCGCGCCGGGTTCAGCCCCACGTGCTCCAGCAGGCGCCGGGTGAGGTGCACCATGTTCAGGGCGTAGAAGTTGCCGTGGGTGATGTAGTGGCACTCCCCCAGGTAGCACCCGCCGATGAACACGCCGTCGGTGCCGTTGAGGAACGCCCGGAAGAGGAACGACATGTCCACCCTTCCGGAGCACATCACCCGGATCAGCTTGATGTCCGTCGAGTATTGGAGACGGGAAACTCCCGCCAGGTCCGCAGACCCGTACGCTCACCAGTTGCACACGAAGCCGAGCAGCTTGGGCTTGAACCGCATCGCGCTCATGGAACTCCTCCGTTTTGGGCCTTCGGCCCGCTGGAAGGCTGGAAGGCTAGTGTTCCGTTCCACGAAAAAGTATATCCATTCCGGCGGTGGGGCTGGGGGCTCCGACGAAGCGCGACGGCCGAGCAGACCGGGCCGCCCGGCGCCAGGGGAGCGGCCGCGGCGCGTGCTCTCACGCGCCGCAGCGGACCGCGCCGAGGCGGCCCCTGCGAGGCCGTTCAGCGAAGGAGGGGCCCCCAGCCCCACCCCCTCGGGAATGCACGAACTTGCGAACCATGACGCTAGAAAGCTGGAAGGCCAGGAGGCCAGAGACCTCTTTGATCTCCGAGCCCTGCGCCAGCACCTCACGCCACCTCGGGCAGCTCCTCGTCGCCCCCGGCCTGTCCCTCGGCCGTGCCGGTCAGGGCGTCCACCTGCGCCTCCAGGGCCTCGTTCCGGTAGTGCTTCAGGTAAATCGCGCCGGTGGGGCACACCGCGTTGCACAGGCCGTCGCCCTTGCACAGCACCGGGTTCACCACGGCCTTCTTCCCCTGGCGCGTGGTCCTCAGGTCGATCGCACCGTACTCGCACACCTCGGCGCAGGCTCCGCACCCGATGCACCGCTTCTCCTCCACGTCGCACACCGAGCCCGAGGCCACCACCGTGTCGTTCGCCAGCAGCACCACCGCCCGGCCTGCCGCGCCGTAGGCCTGGTTGATCGCCTCCGGAATGTGCTTGGGGTAGTGGGCCATGCCGCACAGGTACACGCCCTCCGCCCCGAAGTCCACGGGCCGGAGCTTCACGTGGGCCTCCTGGAAGAACTTGTCCGGGCTCAGGTTCGCCTTGAACAGCTTTGCGATGTGGCCGCGGTCCTCGGCAGGCACCACCGCCGCGGCGAGCGCGAGCAGGTCCGCGTCGATCGCCAGATCGGTCTCCAGCACCGGGTCCCACACCACCACCCGGATCCGCTCCCGGCCGCCTTCCCCGATCCGCTCCACCCGCGGGGCCCGCTCCGGCTCGTACCGGATGAACCGCACGCCCTTCTGGGACGCCTCGCGGTACCGGTCCTCCCGGAACCCGTAGGTGCGCATGTCCCGGAACAGGATGTACACGTCCCGGTCGGGGTTCTCCTCCTTGAGCTTCAAGGCGTTCTTCACCGAGTGGCTGCAGCAGACGCGCGAGCAGTAGTTGCGCTCCTCGTTGCGGCACCCCACGCACTGGATCATCACCACGGTCTCGGCCTGCCGCACCCGGTCCTCGCCCCGGGCGATCGCCTCCTCCAGCTCCAGGTTCGTCAGGACCCGGTCGGTCTCGCCGTAGAGGTACTCGGTGGGCCGGTACTCCTCGGCCCCGATCGCCACCACGGCTGCTCCGTGGGCGATCTCCTCGGTCCGGCCGTCGGCGGTCTCGACCCGGGTCACGAAGTTGCCCACGTAGCCCGTGGCCTCCACGATCCGGGCGCCGGTATGCACCTGGATCAGGGGGTGGCGGTACACCTTCCGGATCAGGTCCTGGACGAACGCCTGCACGTCCAAGCCGTCGAGGGTGTGGTGGAGGCGCCGGGCCACGCCGCCTAGCTCGTGGGTCTTCTCCACCAGGTGCACCCGGTAGCCCTGCTGGGCGATGCTGAGCGCCGTGGTCATGCCCGACACCCCGCCCCCCACCACCAGGGCGGTCTTGTTCACCGGAAGCTCGAACTCCTCTAAGGGCTCCAGGCGCGCCGCCCGGGCCACCGCCATCCGGATGATCTCCCGGGCCTTCCGGGTGGCCTCCTCCTTCTCGCGGGAGTGCACCCACGAGCAGTGCTCCCGGATGTTGGCCATCTCGAAGTAGTACTGGTTGATCCCGGCCTCCCGCAGGGTGTCGCGGAACAGGGGCTCGTGGGTTCGGGGGGTGCAGGCCGCCACCACCACGCGGTTGAGCTTGTGCTCCTGGATCGACTGGGCCAGGCGCTGGGCCGCGTCGGTCGAGCAGATGAAGATGCTCTCCTCGGCGTGCACCACGTTCGGAAGGGTCTTGGCGAACTCCACCGAGCCGGGGATGTCCACCACCCGGCCGATGTTCGCCCCGCAGTGGCACACGTACACGCCCACCCGCGGCTCCTCGCCGGAGACGTCCCGCTCCAGCGGGTAGACCCTCTCCTTCACGAGCTTGTCCCGGCGCTTGGCCAGGAGCTCGCCGCACTGGCTCCCCGCGCCGCTCGCGCTCACCACCGCCTCGGGGATGTCCAGGGGGCCCTGGAACGCGCCACTCACGAACACCCCGGGCCGGGCGGTCCTCATCGGGTTGGCCGGGGAGATCCGGCAGAACCCGTGCTCGTTGAGGTCGATCCCGAAGGTCTCGGCCAGCCGCTCGGCGTCCTGGGGCGCGCTCAGGCCGATCGAGAGCACCACCAGGTCGAACTCCTCCTCCCGAACCCCCTCCGGGGTGGTGTAGCGCACCACCACGTTGTGGGTCTCGGGGTCCTCGCGCACGATCGTGGCGTAGCTGCGGATGAACCGCACCCCGGGCAGGGCGGCCGCCCGCTGGTAGAACCGCTCGAAGTCCTTGCCGTAGGACCGGATGTCGTTGTGGAACACCGTGCACTCGGCGTCGGCGTCGTGGTCCTTGGTGAGGATGACCTGCTTCTGGGTGTAGGTGCAGCACACCGCCGAGCAGTAGCTGTTGGCCCCCTCGGTGACCTGCCGCGAGCCCACGCAGTGGAGCCACGCGATCTTGTGTGGGTGGCGGCCGTCCGAGGGCCGCAGGATCTCACCCTCGTTCGGGCCGGTGGCGCACATGATCCGCTCAAAGTCCAGGCTGGTCACCACGTTGGGGTACTCCCCGTACCGGTACTCCGGCTTACGCCTCGGGTCGTACGGGCTGAACCCGGGTGCGAGGATCACCGCGCCCACCTTGATCGTCACCTTCTCGGGCCTCTGGTTGAAGTCGATCGCCCGGGCCTTGCACACCTCCACGCAGATGCGGCACTTCTTCTCTTTGAGGTACAGGCAGCTCTGGTCGATGTACGGCACCAGCGGGATCGCCTGGCCGAAGTAGATGTGCACCGCCTTGCTCAGGGAGATGCCCTGGTTGAACTCGTCCGGGTACTCCACCGGGCAGTACTCGGCGCACACCCCGCAGCCGGTGCACCGGTCCTCGCGCACGTACCGGGGCTTCTTCACCAGGGTCACGGTGAAGTCCCCTGCCTCGCCCTCCACCTCGGCCACCTCGGCGTAGGTGATGATCTCGATGTTCGGGTGCCGGTGGCACTCCACAAACTTGGGCGACTCGATGCACATGGAGCAGTCGTTGGTGGGGAAGGTCTTGTCGAGCTGCGCCATGCGCCCGCCGATGGACGGGGCCTTGTCCACCAGGTACACCTTGAACCCGGCCGTGGCCAGGTCCAGGGCGCCTTGGATCCCGCTGATGCCGCCCCCCACGATCATCACGTCGCCGAACTCCCGGTTCCCCAGGAGCCTTTGGATCTGCTGAACGCGCTCCAGTGCTTCGTTGCTCACGATGTCCCTCGTAAGGCCCGCTTCGCGGGCCGCTGGAAAGCTGGAATGCCAGGAGGCGGAAAAGCGAGGCTCACAGCGCCTCGGCCAGCACCTCGGTCAGGTCCTTGACCTCCAGGGACTGCTCGTCGTCGAGCCCCAGCCGGCTGTCCTCGAAGTTGGCGATGCAGTAGGGGCACGCCGTCACCAGCACCCGGGCCCCGGCGTCCAGCGCCTGGCGCACCCGCAGCTCGGAGAACCGCTCCGCCTTGGGCGTGTCCATCCAGATCCGGCCGCCCCCGCCCCCGCAGCACAGGCTGTCGATGCCCGTGTCCGGCATCTCCACGAGCTCCAGGCCCGGCACCCGCCGAAGGAGCTCCCGGGGCGGATCGAAGAGGCCGTTGTGCCGGCCCAGATAGCAGGGGTCGTGGTAGGTCACCCGTCCGGCGTACCCGCCCCCGAGCTCCAGCCGCCCGTCCCTCACCAGCTCGAGGAGATACTCGCTGACGTGCACCACCTCGAAGTGCACCATGAACTCCGGGTACTCGTTCCGGAACGTGTGGTAGCAGTGGGGTGAGTTCACCAGCACCCGCTTCACCCCTCGGTCGATGAACGCCTTGATGTTCTGCCGGGCCAGCCTCTTGAACAGCTCCTCGTCCCCGGCCTTGCGGATGCTCTCTCCGCAGCAGGTCTCGGCCTCGCCCAGGATGCCGAACCGGACTCCGGCCTTCTGCAGCATCTTGGCCGTGGCCGCCGCCACTTTGCGCAGGCGGCGGTCGTAGGCGAAGTAGCACCCCGTGAAGTACAGGAGCTCCATGCCCTCTTCGTACGCAGGCACCCCCAGGCCCTCGGCCCAGGCGGCCCGGTCCTCCCGGGGCTCCCCGAACGGGTTGCCCTGGGTGCTCAGGTTCCCGCTCACCGCCCGCACGGGCCGCACGTTCTCCGGGAACACGCCGTACTCCGTGGCAAGCCGCCGCAAGGCCATGCCGGAGTCGATCTGCCTGACGTCCCGGGGGCACCGCTGGGGGCACCGGCCGCAGGCGGTGCACCGCCAGATCTCCTCGTTCTCGATCTCGGTCATGCCGAACGCGGCCTGGCGCACGATCTTTCGCATGCTGAACCGCCGAACCCGGTTCCAGGGGCACACCACGTCGCACATGCCGCACTGGAAGCAGTTCTGGAACGCCTCGCCCCCGGTCGTGCGGATCAGCTCACGGATCTCTCGGTAGTCGGCTACGTTTTCCATTGTAACGTCGGTCGTCGGTCGTCGGTGGTCGGTCAATGGTCGGGGCCTTCGGCCCACTGGGCAGCTAGGCGGCCGGGCGGCTCTCGGATTGCTGCCGAGCCCATGGAGGGGCAAGGGGCCTGCCGGAGAGCCGGGCGCGGCCCCTTAGCTCGCCGCGCAGCGCCTCTAACGCTCGGACCGCGAAATGGTTCGGATTCCACCGAGTTGCCATGAAACCAGCTCTCCTGACCCGCGCCTGCGCGGCGAATCTCGATGTCCGGCTTCGCGCCCGGCCGGAGGCAGGTCCCTTGCCCCGTCCCCCAATGAAACGTCCCTACCGTGTGGTCGGGTCAAAGGCGGCCCCACCTCATCCTTTGCCCGCGATCCGGGCGACTGCGTCCAGCACCTTGTCCAGCCCGTACTCGTCCGCCAGGGCCTCGAGCCCGATCTCCAGCTCGTCCGGCCCCTCCTCACCCGCGGCCACCTCTTCCTCCCGCACCTCATAGGTCAGCGCGTTCACCCGGCACACCGCCACGCACACCGGCTCCTCCAGCTCCGGCGTGGACTCGCACATGTCGCACTTCAGGGGGAGCTTGGAGTCCGGCTCGTAGAAGTAGTCGCGCGACGGACAGATGTTCCCGCAAAAGGCGCACTCGGGGTACTCTTTCCCCTGCAGCACGTAGGCGTGGCGGCCCGCGCACTCCGCCGGGGTGTAGGCTACCGAGCGGATGGGAAAGTAGATGTCGTTCAGCTCGTCGAACACCACGCGGATCCGAGAGCGCGCCGGGTTCGCGCTGCTGTAGCGCGGCTTCGCGTGGAACGCCGAGCACGCCAGCTCGCACGCCCGGCACCCGATGCACTTGTCCGGATCCACCTTGATCGTCTTGATGAGGCACTTCTCCGTCATGGCTGACTCCGGGTGGGGCTGGAAGGCTAGAAAGCTAGAAGGCTGGAAGGCCCAACCCCTCTGGGCCGCCCTTTTGAGATGCCCTCTCGCTTCTTTCGCCCGTCCTCCCCTCCTCTGACTCCTGAATTCCGACCCCTGACTACGCCGAGACGTCCTGGAACACCGGCTCCCGGTCGTCCTCCGACAGGATCCCCCGCCGCACCAGGTCCTCGGCCACGTCGGCCAGCCCCAGCTTCTCCAGGGTTCCGATGGTCGGGATGCCGTCCTGGGTCCACCCCTTGAACGTGTAGTAGTCGCTCAGAACCTTCTGCTCCTTCTCCGGATCCCGGATCTGCCAGTGGTCCTCGGGGGGCTTCTCGTCCTTCCGCCGCAGCCCCCGGCGCACGTTGATCGCCCGGATCAGGTTGCGGTTGCGCCGGGCCAGGTTCCAGAGCTCCTGGGGCGTGAGCTCGATCCCGGCGGCCGCCGCGATGAACTTGGGCAGGTTGTAGATGTGGTACGGCGGCTGCCCCCCGAACTGGCCCCGGAACGACGAGAGGAACGCGCACATCCCGATCGCGTCGTCGATGTAGTGCATGGTCTCGTTCCAGTCGCAGATGTGTACGGCCGCCTCCAGCGGGGGATGGGTCCGGGGCTCCCACTCCAGGTACCACTTCTTGAACCGCTCCGGCGCCGCCTCCCACCGCTTCACGAACTCCTCCCGCTCCTTCTTGTCCGCGATGGGCACCTGCGGGTACGAGCCCTCGATCTGGGTGATGTTCATCTTCTCGCCCGTCGCGTACATCAGGAAGTACGGGAAGTTGATCATCTTCAGCTTCAGGGGCACCTGCTCGAACTTCTTCATCGTGTTGTGGTCGTACTTTTCCGCGCCCCGCCCGATCTGCCGGGCCGCGTGGTACACCCCGTTCGCCAGGGCGTCGCCCACCCCCTCGCGCCGCACGATCTTCTCCAGCAGGTAGAAGAACCGGTCCCCGTTGTCCTCCGGGAAGCCCGGCAGGTCCTCGTCCGTCAGGATGCCCGCCTCGTACAGCTCCACCGCGAACGCCAGCACCTGGGGGGTGGAGAACCCGTCGAGCCCGTAGGCCTGGGTCTTCGCCAGGATCTGGTAGTTGAAATCGATCTCCTTGTACGCCGCCATGGCGTACGTGAGCTTGCTGTAGCACTTCTGGAAGTAGGTCTCGTGGCCCGGCACCTTGATGGCCTGGTGGCAGTCCTTGGGGCAGTTGTAGCACCCGGTCCAGCGCAGCCGGACGCTCTCGCTGATCTTCTTCCAGCGCTCCTCCCGTTCCTTGTTCCAAAAGCCCTTGATCCGCTTGCGGGCGTTGCCCCACGCGAAGTTGTCCACGTGGAACTCTTCGTCGTCCTCGTGGGCCATGATGTCGCCCGTGAACGGGTTCTCGGAGATCGCCTTGAACATGTCGAGGGAGAGCCGAAAGATCTCCTCGGGCTTGGCCAGCTGCAGGTCCTGGGTGCCCCGCACGGCGATGGCCTTGAGCCGCTTGTCGCCCATCACCGCGCCCACGCCCCGCGAGGCGCTGGCGCTCGAGTGCTCGATGGTGGCCATGTACACCCGGTTCTCCCCGGCCAGGCCGATGGCCGCCACCTGGGCCTCGGGCACGCCCAGCTCCTCGCGGATCAGACGGGCCGTCTCCTGGGCGCCCTTGCCCCGCAGGTGGGTGGCGTCCCGCAGCTCCACCTTGTCGTTGTGGATCCACAGGTACACCAGGTCCGGAGCCTTGCCCCGGAACACGATCTGGTCGTAGCCGGCGTGCTTGAGCTCGGGGCCGAAGAACGCGCCGAAGATCGAGTGGGCGTAGAGACCCGTCTGGGGGGAGATGGTGTTCACCACGGTGCGGTTGGCTCCCGGTACCGGCGTACCCACCAGCAGCCCGGCGGTAAAGATGAGCAGGTTCTCCGGATCGAAGGCCTGCACCTCGGGCCCGACCCGGTCCCACAGGATCTTGGCGGCCGTGCCTTGACCGCCGAGAAACATCTCAGTCCAAGAGGGCTCGGTGGGCACCTTCTGGATGCTTCCCCGGGTCAGATCCACCTCCAGACGAAAGCCTGTTTCCGCGTACCGCATGGCACTCCCTCTACGAACGTTACGCTCTTGGGTGGGTCCCGCCGGTGGGGACGAGCGCTCGACAGGAGGGTGATGTTCTCACCGGAGCCGGAATCGTCAAGCCGGAAAGGGCGTCCCGACCGCCCCTCTCGTCTGCGTCCTGCTCTAGAACTGCAATCCGTATGCCAACCGAGCGGTCGGTGCCGGCACAGACGTTGCCGGAGCCGTGTCGACGACGAGTCGGCCCACCATGACGGGGATGGAGCCCCTTTCCACGATCCGTCTGCGCCCCTGGCGTGCCTGCCTGCCGCCCCATCTGGGGCGCCGGGGTTGGCAGGCTGGTAAAAGTTAACCGTTTTTTGGGTAAACTCTGATCGAATCCGGCCTTGCGCCGCCGTGGAACGGAAAAGGCGCCGCACGGGGCGGCGCCTCGGGGGATCTGGTGGGGAAGTGGGCAGACGGGGCGGAGCGTGCGATCACAGCTCCCGTTCCAGGTTGATCGTACGCGACGGCGCAAACTGGTTCGTGCTGAAGAAACGGATCATCTGGTAGTCGTCCCAGTTGACCAGCGTGTTGATCTTCTGTACCCCGAGCTGTCGGAGGTGGTCGAGCAGCTCGTTAATAAGCGTCTGGCCCACCCCCAGCTTCTGATAGTCGGGATCCACGCCGATCGTGTCGAGGGTGGCCCCCTCCTGGGAGATCCCGTACTGTCCGATGTACAGCTCTGCCATGACGAACCCGATGAGTTTTCCGTCCCTTGTCTCGGCGGCAAACGAGACGGGCAGATAGTCGGGGGTTCCGAAGAGCTTTTCGAACTTGGTCTCGTAGTACTGGCGCCGGGAGCTCCCGAGCACCTTCTGGTCGATTGCGACCACCGCGTCCAGGTCGTCTGCGCGCAGGAACCGGGTCGTAAAGGAAACGTCGTTCATGGCTCCTCCTGTTCTCCCGTTGGGTTGCAAGCGGTTGGGGGTACGAGGCAATTGCTTCGGCATCGACGAGTTACTAATTCCAACGAAAGTATTGCCAGGCCCGTGCCCCCTTCCCCTTGGGGAGTGCGGGGTGGAGGTCTGGTGGAGTGCCGGATGCAGCGACTGTGGGAGCCACGCCCGGCGCTCCAGCAGGCCCCACGCCCCAGAGCGCATCTATTTAGCCGCCGGAGTACCGGAGTAATAGTACCTCGGGGGCGGGGCAAGGGGGCTATCGCGCCTGCTTGTCCGCCGGGTTGTATAGTGTGCCGCGAAAAGGGGGTACCGCAAAGGCCTGCACCGTTGAGCCCGTCCGCCCGGTCCTCAATCATGTTCGGCGGCGCAGCAGCCGTCGGGGACCACGCGCTCGGCATGGGCGTACACCACGAACCCCTTGCCCTTGGCTCGGCCGATCAGGGTGACCCCCATGTCCCGGGCCCGGAGCACGGACTGGTGGGTGGGGACGCTGCGCGACACCACCACCGGAATCCCGGCCCGGCGGGCCTTGTGCAGGATCTCCGAGGAGGTCCGGCCCGAGCTCAGCAACACGCAGGTGCCGAGGTCGGTGCCCTCGGCCAACCCGTGGCCGATGGCCTTGTCCACCGCGTTGTGTCGGCCCACGTCGTCGAACCATGCCCCGGGAAGGGAGCCGCCCTTGCTGAGTGCAGCCGTGTGGATGCCCCGGGTCCGGCGGTACAGGGGGGAGGCGCCCTGCAATGCGGACGCGAGCCGGTCGATCTGGCGGCTGGTCACGGTCAGGGCCGTGGTCAGCGGCCTCCGGGCGGCCAGCTCGGCCACGTTGGCGAACATCACCCCCTTGCCGCACCCCGAGGTGTAGACCCGCCTGTTCAGGAGCTCCACGTCCGGGTCCCGGCTCAGCTCACACTCGGCCACCCACCGCACCGGGTCCACCCGGCAGGCCCCCAGCTCCTCCTGCGAGCGGATCACGCCTGCCGAGAACAGGAACCCGAGGACGAGGTGGGGGAGGTCCGTGGGGGTGCACATGAGGGTCGCCACCTCGGTGCCGTTGGCCACGATGGTGACCGGCACCTCGGTGGGCACGTTCACCTCAACGGGTGAGACGCCGCCGGCCGAGTACCGGGTGGCCTCCATCTCGACCACCGGTCCCAGTTCGTCGGTCTTGTTCATGGCGGTACTCCTGGCTCTCGCCGATGACGTCGCGTCAGTACAGGACCGGCAGCTCGAGGCTCAGGCGCTGGCTGGGCACGAACCCCATGTGCCCGAAGAACTTCAGCAGCCCGAAGTCCTTCCAGTCTACCAGGGTGTAGATTCGTTCGACCCCGGCAGCCTTCATGTTCGTCCGGAACTGATCGAACAGTGCACCGCCGACCCCCCGGTCCTGAAGCTCAGGGTCCACCCCCAGGGTGTCCACCACGGCCGAGCTCTCCGGAATCCCGAACTCACCCGAAAAGAGCGTGCCCATGAGGAACCCTACCACCCGGCCGTCCGCCTCGGCCACCAGCGAGGCGTTGATCTGCGTGTCGTTCAAGGTGGCCACCTTGAAGCGGTACCGGTAGTACTCCTCTCGGGGCGTCCCGGTGATCTTCTCGTCGATCGCGACCACCGCGTCCAGGTCCTCGGGCTTCATCACCCGTACGATCACGCTCAGGCTCATCGCACCACCTTTTGGGCCTTCGGCCCGCGGGAAGACCGCTGGAAAGCTGGAAGGCTAGCCCGCATTATTCATGAAACCTTCTGCTGCAACCGCCGATTGCACGCCATCTCGGGGCGTGCTCGCGCCTCGGGGCTCGACGTACCGTCCAGTACGCCTGCGCCCCTCGTTGCTGCGCTTGCCCCGACCTGACGCACACTCGACGGTTTCGCGACGAACGCTCATGAATAATGCGGGCTAGGAGGCTAGAAGGGTCGTCGGTCTCCGGTCAGCGGTCGTCGGTCTGAGCCCTTGGCCCGCCGAGAGGCCGTCACTCCTCGAGCTCCCGGGTGAGCACCACCTGGTAGCGGTTTGGGTCCGGGTCTCCGTCGAAGCACGCCGTACACGCCGGCCCCTCCTTCCCGCTGCCGCACACGGCCGCGGCCGGCAGCAGGCGCACCTCGTACCCCAGGGAGCGGTAGGTCTCCACGATCTCGCTGAGTCGGGGCTCGCACGCCACGCTGCGCCGCACCCACCCCGCCCGCTCGAGCTCTGCGGGGTCGGGGTGGGGAGGCCGGCCTCCGGCGGGGTCTCGATCGGTCATGGGGGAATCCTCGCGGCCTACCGGAGCTACCAGCTGTGGGTCATCGCGCCCCACGGGCAGGCGCGCACGCAGGGCAGGGAGGGGCGGTCGCCGGCCGGCTTGCACCCCGCGCACTCGTACCTGAGCCGCTTGCGCCGCCGGTCGTCCACGGCCACCACGGTGTCACCGTAGGGATCCTCCTCCACCGTGAACACCCCCCTGGGACAGGCCGCCACGCAGGGCTTGCCGTCGCACCGGCCGCACCGGTCCGTGTCGATGGTGATGAAGAACTCCCCTTCCGCGTCCTGATACCCGTAGTGGGCGATCACGTGTTTTCCTCCGGAAGGTGCCCGGGCGGCTACGCCGCCTGCGGCTTCCCTCGGGCCTTCAGGTAAAGGGCGTGGGCGAACAGGGCCGCTCCCAGGGCTCCGGCGATCTGGGTGTCGTAGGGGGTGGGCAGGGCTTTCACGCCGATGATCTCCTCGATCCGGCGCACCACCCCGATGTTCTTGGAGATGCCGCCGGTGATGAAGAACTCCGGCTCCACCCCCACCCTCTGCAGCAACGCCGCCACCCGCTCCGCCATGGCACGGCAGTACGCCGCGATGACCTTGTTCTTGCTCCACCCGTCCTTGAGCCGCGCCATTGCCTCGCTCTTGGCGAACACCACGCACACGTCCGAGACCGCAGCCGGCTCCTCGTCGATGTCGAACGAGCGGGGCCCGAGCTCCTCGATCGGCACCTCCAGCAGGTCGGCGATCACCTCCATGCCCCGACCGGTGCCGGCCGCGCACTTGTCGTTCATGAGAAAGTTGGTCACCTTGCCCCGCTCGTCCACCCGGATGGCCTTGCAGTCCTGGCCCCCCATGTCGAGGATGGTCCGCACCGACGGCCCGCCCATGTAGTTGGCTCCCCGGCCGTGGCACGCGATCTCGGTGATGGCCTTGTGGGCGAACGGCAGGTTGACCCGGCCGTAGCCCGTGCCGACCACGTAGTGGATGTCGTCGAACCGAAGGCCCGTGCGCTCGAACACCCCCTTCATGGCGTTCTCGGCCGACTCCACCGATCCGGCCGCCGTGCGCACCGTGCTGAAGGCGTAGAGCTCCCCGTCCAGGCACACCACGGCCTCGGAGCTCACGCTTCCCACGTCGATCCCCAGGGTGACGACCCGGGCGTCCTTCCAGTGCCGGTCCGGGTCGGCCCACGAGCCCTCTGCCCAGCGCCAGTACTCCTGCCGGGGAGCCATCATCATGGCCGTCCTCCCGGCGCGGCGCCCGCCCGGTCGGCCGCCACCAGAGCCGCCCCCAGCGCGTCCGCCAGCTCGGGTCGGTCGGGAATGAGGAGGGTCTCCACCTCAAGGTTCTCCTTCAGGCATTTCACGAACCCGGGGTTGTGGGCCATGCCGCCGAGCAGGACCACCTCGCCCTCCAGCTTCACCCGCCGCACCATGGCCGCCACCCTCGAGGCGATGGCGTCGTGCACGGCCCGGGCGATGTCCTTCGGATCGACCCCGGAGTGGATGAGGTTGACCACCTCGCTCTCGGCGAACACCGTGCACTGGGCGTTCATCGGGATGCGGGCCGTGCTCTGGGTGCTCCTCACCGCGAACTCCTCCAGGGTCATGCCCAGGGCCCGGGCCATCGACTCGGTGAAGCTCCCGGACCCGGCGGCGCACTTCTCGTTCACGGCCGAGTCCAGCACCCTGCCGGCGCCGTCGGTCTTGACCGCCCGGCTCTCCTCGGCCCCCACCTCCACTACCGTCCTGGCTCCGGGAAACAGGTGATTGGCCGCGCGCGCGCCCGCGGTGACGCCCGTCACGGTGGAGTGGGCGAATGCCACGGCGGTGCGGCCGGCGCCGGTGGCCGTGATGTGGGCCAGGTCCGCGGTGGCGCATCCCGCGGCTCGGACGGCCTGCTTCAGCAGCTCCGTGGCCCGGGCCAGCTGCTCGAACCCCCCGCTGCCCACGGCTTCTCCGGCGATCCGGCCGTCGCGCAGCACGACCGCTTTGATGTTCTTGCTGCCCACGTCGATCCCGGCGGTGATCATGGCGATCTCCGAGTGTGGGTACGATGGTCGGGGGTCCCCGGATGCCTCCGCGGTTCCCCGGATCCGACGGCAACGCAAGGGGCGTGCCAACCCCGGCAGGGGGGTGGGGGGGAGGGGCTGGGGGCCCGGGGGAACCGCAGGGCCTCCGTGGGGGTCCGGGGTGGGGCCGTTCGTCGATGAATGTCCACCGACGAAACGGTGAAAAATCAGCGGTTTCCGGCCCGATTGGAGGCCCCGTGCGGGATCACCCGAAGATGTTCTTGCCGTAGAAGATCTCGGTGATCTCCCGCTCCAGCAGGGCCCGGATGTGGCGCCGCTCGTCCGGGGGCCGGTCCTCGGCCGCGTCCCCGAACAGGAACCGGTCGAGCTCCAGGTCCCGGAGCATCATCTTCGTGTGGAAGAGGTTCTCCTGGTAGATGTTGATGTCCACCGTATGGTACTCGGCCAGGATCTCCGGGTCGATGAACTCCTGGATCGAGCGGATGTCGTGATCCAGAAAGTGCTTCCGGCCGTCCACGTCCCGGGTGAACCCCCGCACCCGGTAGTCGATCACCACCACCTCGGACTCGAAGCTGCGGATCAGGTGGTTCAGGGCCTTCAAAGGCGAGATCTGGCCGCAGGTGCTCACATCGATGTCCACCCGGAAGGTGGAGATGCCGCTGGACCCGTCGGACTCGGGGTAGGTGTGGGCCGCCAGGTGGCTCTTGTCCAGGTGGGCCACCTGGGCCTGTGACGCCGGGATCTGCACCGGCTCCTCCGCCACCAGCACGGTCACCGAGGCGCCCATGGGGTCGTAGTCCTGGCTGGCCAGGTTCAGGATGTTGGCGCCGAGGATGTCCGCCACCTCGGTGAGGATCCGGGTGAGGCGCTCGGAGTTGTACTCCTCGTCGATGTACTCCAGGTACTCGCGCCGGGCCTCCGGGCTTCGGGCGTAGGAGATGTCGTAAATGTTGAACGACAGGCTCTTGGTCAGGTTGTTGAAGCCTTGCAGTCTGATGGGACCCGCGGCTCGCTTCACGGGCGTCCCTCCCGTGGGTCAGCCTCCTCTTTCGAGGCGGCGGAGTTGGGCCTCGGACAGGCCCAGGTAGTGGCCGATCTCGTGGACGAGGGTGTCGCGGACGACCTCCTCCACCGGCACGCCCCAGGCGGCGGCGTAGCGTTCGATGGGGCCCTGGAACAGGACGATCCGGTCCGGCAGTCGGGCCACGATGTCGTGGGTCCGCTCCGACAGGGGCCAGCCCTGGTACAGCCCCAGCAGCCCGTCCCGCTCACGGATCCCCATCTCCGCGAGGGTCTGGGGGTCGGGCCAGTCCTCCACCCAGATCGTCACGTTGTCGATGCGGTCCAGCAGGGCCCGGGGCAGGGCGGCCAGCTGATCTTCTGCGATCTGTTCGAATCGTCTGCGGTCCATGGCTCGTCCGGCGAAACGGCGAAGTTTATGGAGCCGGCTCGCTCGGGTCAAACGTTTTTTCCGCTAGGACGCTAGGAGGCTAGGACGCTAGGAGGCTTGAAAACCTCCAGGATTCCATCACGTTCTAGCGTTCCGTTTCGCAAAAACGTATGCGGATTGCGGCGGTGGGGCTGGGGGCTCCGACGAAGCGCGACGGCCGAGCAGCTCGGGCCGCCCGGCGCCAGGGGAGCGGCCGCGGCGCGTGCTCTCACGCGCCGCAGCGGACCGCGCCGAGGCGGCCTCTGCGAGGCCGTTCAGCGAAGGAGGGGCCCCCAGCCCCACCCCCTGCCGTACTACGAGATTTAGGAAACGCTACGCTAGTCCCCCGCAGTCCCGCTTCCGTTCCCCACGAGCCTAGGCTACCATGTCGCCCCGGCCCGGCGACCGGAAACCGACGACCCAAATACTAAGACCTTCAAACGTATTGCCAGGGGACGGGGTGGGGGCCTGGCTCCGGCCGGGCGCGAGTGCGGCATCCGATCGCCGCGCCTTCTCATGCCGCCGCTTGCGCGTCGATCCGTGCCACGATAGCGGAACCCTTGGGATCCTGGGGCGATCCGGACGTTCGGAGGGCGCGGCGAGCTAAGGGGCCGCACCCGGCGCTCCACCAGGCCCCCACCCCGCACTCCCCAAGGGGAAGGAGGCACGGGCCTGGCAATACTTTCGTTGGAATTAGTAGCTACGGCTTTGCGGCCAACGACCAACGACTGGCGACCAACGACCGAGAACCGAAGTTACCCGAAACCGCTGGGAACCAGAGAAGGTTTTCGGCCTCCTGGCCTCCCAGCTTCCTAGCGTTCCAGCCTTCTGGCGTTCCAGCTTTCCAGCGGGCCGAAGGCCCAAAAAGGAGGTTCCCCCATGAGCCGAGTGCTGGTTCGAATCGTCGCGGTCCTGGGCCTTTTCTCTCTTTGGGCCTGCGCCCCCAAGGCGGTGATCCTCGATCCCGGGCCGGTGCCGATGGAGGCCCAGCCGGGGTGGAGCGACACCCCGGCCGCGTGGTCGTTCTGGGTCCGGCAGGTGCGGGACGCCCGGCCGCCGGAACGGGCCGGGCAGCGGGTGGGGGTGCTGTACACCCGGTTCGAAAAGACCCCCCAGGACGCCTTCCTGGAAGCCGATCCGGCGGCCTACGTGGCCCAGGAGCTGCGCCGATACCTGCTCCACCGGGGCTTGGAGGCCTCGTCCCAGGGCAAGGCCCGCATCTACCTGGACCTGGAGCTGCGGGAGTTCTCCCTGGAGGAGATGCCGGGCACGGTGGTGGACGAGGTTCGGGTACGGGTGGCCTACGCCGTGTCGTTCGTGGATCGGGGAGGCAACGTGCTCTCCAAGGTCAAGGTGGAGGCCGAGAACCAGGTGAAGTCCCCGGGCAACACGGCCCGCCGGGCGGAGGCCGCCTTTCGGGAGGCCCTGATGGACACCTTCCGGGCCCTGGCCCAGAGCGAGGAGTTCCGAAAGGTGGTGGCCCGGCTCGGGGGATGAGGACGCCGGTCGGGCTGCGCGTCCGGGCCTACGAACGGGCGGGCCGGGCCCTGCAGGGGTTCTTCTCGGCGTGGACCTCGGCGTTCTGCGCCCGGTGCGTCGAGGTGACCCGGCTGGCCCACCCCCGCCTTCCGGCCGCGGACGTCGAGGTGCTCGAGGGAGTGTTTGCGGGGTGCTGCCAGGCGGGGGTGGCCGACGGGTACTGGATCCCGGGCCTCGGCGACGAGGGCCGGTTTCCCCCGGAGGTGGTCGAGGCCCTGGAACGGGCCCGGCGGCATCTGTGCGCGCGCCGTCCCGTGCCCCCCCGGTTCCGGGTGCGCGAGCGCCGGACCGGCCGGGTGGCCACGGGGGTGGGGTGCGCATACCTCTCCCCGAACGGGTGTGTGCTGGGGCCCTGGAGGGCCCCCTTGTGCTTTGGGTTCCTGTGCTCGGGGCCGGCCCGGGCCCTGGCCGAGGCGTTGGGCCTGCCCGAGCCCGCGGGCGACACGGACGACTTCGCGGGAGCTCGGGGTGTGTTCGCCGCGGTGGTGTTCGGCGATCCGCAGGAGGCCGAGGGGGCCGTGTCCGGTCTGGAACGCCGATTGCAAGGTTGGCACGCGGCCCTGGAGCAACGGTTCGGCACCGGCGAGGGGCTGTACCGCTGGTGGCGAGAACGCGAGGGGTTCTTGACAGGCTTGTGATCGTTTTCATACGCTGCGGGCCGCCCGCCCTCTGGGGGAGGGGTCGGTCTCGTTCGATTTCGTTACTGTTTCGTTTGGTTTGCTGAAAAAGGTGGGCCGATGGCAGCACTGGGACTGCTCTTCCTCAGCGCCGTGCTCGTGAACAATTTCGTTTTGGCGCGGTTCCTGGGGATCTGCCCCTTCCTGGGGGTGTCCAAGCGCACCGAGACCGCGGTGGGCATGAGCCTGGCGGTCCTGTTCGTCATGACCGTGGCCGGCGTGGTCACCTGGTTCCTCCAGACCCTGGTCCTGGAGCCCCTGGGCCTCGAGTACCTCCAGACCATCGCGTTCATCCTGGTCATCGCCGCCCTGGTGCAGCTGGTGGAGATGGTGGTCCAGTACGCGAGCCCGGCGCTCCACCAGGCCCTGGGCATCTTCCTTCCCCTGATCACCACCAACTGCGCCGTGCTGGGCCTGGCCGTGCTCAACGTGCAGAAGGGCCACGGGTTCCTGGAGACCGTGGTGTTCAGCGTGGGCGCGTCCCTGGGGTTCGGCCTGGCCCTGGTCCTCTTCTCCGGCATGCGCGAGCGGATCGCGGTGGCCGACGTGCCCAAGGCGTTCCAGGGCACGGCCGTGGCCCTGGTGACCGCGGGCCTCCTCTCCCTGGCGTTCCTGGGGTTCGCCGGCCTGGTGAAGCAGTGAGGGTGCCGTGATTCCCGCGGTCGGTGTGCTGGGGTTGCTGGGGCTGTTGGCCGCCCTGGGGCTGGCGGTGGCGAGCCTGCGGTTCCGGGTCGAGGTGGATCCCCGGGTGGAGCAGATCGAGGGCGTTCTGCCCGGGGTGAACTGCGGGGCCTGCGGGTACGCGGGGTGCTCGGCCCTGGCCCAGGCGTTGGTAGAGGGCGAGGCGGCGCCCACGGCCTGCATCCCGGGGGGGGGCGACGTGGCCCAGGCCGTGGCCGGGATCCTCGGGGTGGACGCGGGCGAGACGGTGCAGCGGGTGGCCGTGGTCCACTGCAAGGGCTCCCCGGACGTGGCTCCCGACCGGGGCCGGTACGCGGGCATCCCGGACTGCCGGGCGGCGACCCTGGTGGGCGGGGGGCCCAAGCGGTGCGCCTACGGCTGCATGGGACTGGGGAGCTGCGAGCGGGCCTGCCCCTTCGACGCGATCCACGTGGGGCCCGACCGGCTGGCCCACGTGGATCGCGAGAAGTGCACCGGGTGCGGCGCCTGCGTCGAGGCGTGCCCGAAGCGGATCATCGATCTCGTTCCGGCCGACCGGCTCGTGTACATCCGGTGCACGAACCCCCACCGGGGCAAGGCGGTCAAGGCCGTGTGCTCTGTGGGGTGCATCGGGTGCCGCCGGTGCGAGAAGACCTGCCCCTTCGGGGCCATCTCCCTGGACCGGGACCTGGCCCGGATCGATCCGGAGAAGTGCACCTCGTGCGGGCTGTGCGCCACCGTGTGCCCCACCTCCACCATCGACGACCTGGTGGAGGTGCGCCACCGGGCCCGGATCGACGAGGACGCCTGCATCGGCTGCACCAAGTGCGCCAAGGTCTGCCCGGTGGACGCGATCGCGGGGGAGCGCAAGCAGCCCCACCGGGTGGACCCCGAGAAGTGCATCGCCTGCTCCCAGTGCACGGAGGCCTGCCCGGTGAACGCGATCCATGAGGGTGAGCCCCTGGTGCGGGGGCAGGGGGAGGCGGCGTGATGGCGGCCCGCACGTTCCCGCTGGGCGGCGTGCACCCGCCGGACCAGAAGCACCTCTCGGCGGCCAAGCCGGTGGAGCCGGCCCCGTTGCCGGACCTGCTGGTGGTGCCCCTGAGCCAGCACATCGGCGCGCCGGCCCGGCCGGTGGTGAAAAAAGGGGACCGGGTCCTGGCCGGTCAGGCGATCGGCGAGGCCGTGGGGTTCGTGTCGGTGCCGGTGCACGCGCCCACCTCGGGCAAGGTGCTCCGGGTGGAGCCGGCGCCCCATCCCCTGGGGCCTCCCCAGCCCGCGGTGGTCATCGAGCCCGACGGCGAGGACCGGTGGGCCGACGACCTGGAGCCCCCGACCGATCCCCACGGGGCCGACCCCGACGAGATCCGGCAGCGGATCCAGGCCGCCGGCATCGTGGGCATGGGCGGGGCCACGTTCCCGACCCACGTGAAGCTCTCGCCTCCGCCCGAGGTCAAGATTGACACGGTGATCCTCAACGGGGTGGAGTGCGAGCCCTACCTCACGGCGGACCACCGGCTGATGCTGGAGGAGCCCGACCGGATCCTGGCGGGGCTGAGGGTCATCCTGTCGGTGTTCGGGCTGGACAAGGGCTACATCGGCATCGAGGAGAACAAGCCCGACGCCATCGAGCTGCTCGGCCGGAAGGCCCGGGAGCAGGGGTTCGCCGAGGTGGTGCCGCTGGCGGTCAAGTACCCCCAGGGCGCGGAGAAGCAGCTCATCAAGGCGATCACCGGCCGCGAGGTGCCCTCGGGCCAGCTGCCCATGGCCGTGGGCGCGGTGGTGCAGAACGTGGGCACCGCGGCCGCCATCTGGGACGCGGTGTCGGCCGGCCGCCCCCTGGTGGAGCGGATCACCACCGTGACCGGTGAGGGCGTGGCCGAGCCCCGGAACCTGAGGGTGCGCATCGGCACGCCGGTGCGGCACCTGATCGAGCTGGCCGGCGGCCTGCGCGGCGAGCCGGGCAAGCTGATCCTGGGGGGGCCGATGATGGGCATCGCCCACCACGACCCGGACGTGCCGGCGGTCAAGGGCACCTCGGGGGTGCTCCTGTTGCCCCGGGACCGGGTGCGCACCGCCCCGGAGGGGCCGTGCATCCGGTGCGGCCGGTGCGTGGACGCCTGCCCCATGGGGCTCGCGCCCACCATCCTGCGCACCCTGATCGCCCACGAGATGGTGGCCGAGGCGGACGAGTGGAACGCCCTGGACTGCATCGAGTGCGGGTCGTGCTCGTTCGTGTGCCCGGCGGCGATCCCGCTCGTGCAGGCGATCCGGTACGCCAAGGGCCGCGTCATGGCCCGGCGCCGCAAGGGGGGGTGAAGGGGGCGGCCTGTTTGGGAAACAGTGCTAACCCGACGACAAGGCCGGCTTGTTCCCTATGGAGGGTGGGGCAAGGGACCTGCCTCCGGCCGGGCGCGAAGCCGGGCGTTGAGATTCGCCGCGCAGGCACGGGACCGAAGAGATGGTTTCATGGCAACTCGGTGGAATCCGAACCATTTCGCGGTCCGAGCGCCAAAGGCGCTGCGCGGCGAGCGAAGGGGCCGCGCCCGGCGCTCCAGCAGTTCCCTTGCCCCCCGGAGCCTTGGCAACGGCCCAGGAGCCGCTCTAGTGAACGTGACATCCGGCCAGGGCGGGATGCGATGGGCTCGGGCAGAACGCTCTGAAACGATTCACGATTTACGATTCACGGACCTTGAGCACACAGCCGGGAACGCAACCTCTGCCATTGGATTTCTGAACGTGAGAAAACCCAACGACCCCAAGTGGATCCTGTCCTCGTCGCCCCACGTGTTCCAGGGCGACACCACCGCCCGGATCATGTGGCAGGTGGTGGCGGCGCTGACACCGGCCGCGGTGTGGGGGGTGTACGCGTTCGGGTGGCGGGCCGCGTGGGTGATCGGTTGGTGCGTGGCCGGGGCCGCGGCCGCCGAGTCGGGGGCGCTGCGGCTGCGCGGCCGACCCAACGCCCTGGCCGACGGCTCCGCCGTGCTCACGGGGCTGCTGCTGGGCATGAACCTGCCGGCCACGAGCCCCTGGTGGATGGCCCTCCTGGGGGGGGGGGTGGCGACCGGGCTCGGCAAGCAGGTGTTCGGGGGGCTGGGCCAGAACCCGTTCAACCCGGCCCTGGTGGCCCGGGTGTTCCTGCTGATCTCGTTCCCGGTGTCCATGACCAACTGGGCCGTGCCGGGCGGCGCCCTGGCCGACGCCGTGACCGCTGCGACCCCCCTGGGCGCTGCCAAGACCGCCGTGGCCACCCACGGGGCCCTGGGCGACGCCCTGGCGGGGATCCCGTGGTGGAAGCTGTTCGTGGGGCTCCAGCCCGGGAGCCTCGGCGAGGTGTCGGAGCTGCTCCTCCTCGTGGGCGCGGCCTACCTGCTCTGGAAGCGGATCATCCCCTGGGACATCCCCGCGGCGTTCCTGGGAACCCTGGTGCTCGTCACCGGCGCGGCCTGGCTCGGGGCCCCGACCAAGGTGGTGCCCCCGTGGTTCCACCTGGTCACCGGCGGCGCGGTGCTCGGGGCGTGCTACATGGCCACCGACATGGTCACGAGCCCCCTGACGGCCCGGGGACGGTGGGCGTTCGGGGTGGGGTGCGGGCTCCTGACCGCGGTGATCCGGCTGTGGGGGGGGTACCCCGAGGGGGTGAGCTTCGCGATCCTCCTCATGAACGCGACGGTGCCCCTGATCGACCGGTTCACGAAGCCCCGGAAGTTCGGTTGGGTGCCTGAGGCGAAAGGGGCGGCGTCATGAGGGACATGGCGCGGATGGTGCTGGTGCTCACCACGGTGTGCGTGGTGGCGGCCCTGGGCCTGGCCAAGGTGTACGACCTGACCGAGGAGCCGATTCGCCAGGCCTTGCGCGAGGAGCTGCTGCGGGGCGTGCGGGCCGTGCTGCCCCCCTTCGACAACGCCCCGGACCAGGACGCCCGGGTGGTGGACGGCCGCACGTACTACGTGGGCCGCAAGGGCGGCCGGGCCGTGGCCGCCGCGTTCGAGGCGGCCTCGCCCGAGGGGTACGGGGGATGGATCCGGGCTCTGGTGGGGGTGGACCGGGAGGGCCGGGTCACCGGCGTGGTGATCCTCCAGCACGCCGAGACCCCCGGGCTGGGGGCCAAGGCCGCGGACCCGGGGTACCTGGCCCAGTTCCGGGGGAAAAGCCTCCAGAGCGCCAACTGGGCCGTGAAGAAGGACGGGGGAGACTTCGACCAGATCACCGGTGCCACGATCACGCCCCGGGCCCTGGTCAAGGCCATCCGCGAGGCCCTGGAGGCGTTCGAGGCCGCGAAGTCCCAGATCTTCACGCCCGGAGGGGAGGGATGAAGATGGGCTCCCAGCGGGAACGTCCCACGAGCGCACAGAAGCCCGGCTCCCTGTTCTTCGAGTTCTGGAAGGGCATCGCCAGCGAGAACCCCGTGTTTCGGCTGGTGCTGGGCATGTGCCCGACCCTGGCCGTGACCACCGAGGCCGTGAACGGCATCGGCATGGGGCTCGCCACCACGTTCGTGCTCCTGTGCTCGAACGCGGTGGTTAGCCTGATCCGGTCCGTCATCCCGGCCAAGGTGCGGATCCCGGCCTACATCGTGGTGATCGCTTCGTTCGTGACGGTGGTGGACCTGGTGATGAACGCCTACGCTCACGACCTCCACAAGGCCCTTGGCGTGTTCATCCCCCTGATCGTGGTGAACTGCATCATCCTGGGCCGGGCCGAGGCGTTCGCCTCCAAGCACGGGGTGGCGGCGTCCATGGCCGACGGCCTGGGCATGGGCCTGGGGTTCACCCTGAGCCTCACCCTGCTCGGCAGCGTGCGCGAGGTTCTGGGCAACGGCACCTGGTTCGGGCTGCCGCTCCTGGGCTCCGGGTTCTCGCCCGTGATCGTGATGATCCTGCCGCCGGGCGCGTTTATCACGCTGGGTCTCCTGCTGGCCGGCATGAACCGGTGGGGGGCTCTCCGCATCCGGAAGACCTAGCAAAATCGTCGGGGTTCTATACGGTTACGCCGCTTTGTTTCGAACCAACGGCGGTTTGTCCTTGACATCGCAAAAACCGGCCGAGTAGCATACCGCGCGGCTTGTTCCAGGCGTTCACAAAGTGAGGCGAGCCCGGGAGCTTCCCGGGGCCCGGGGAGGATGGGATGCTCGAAAACTACGTTCCGATCCTGATCCTGTTCCTGTTGGCGGCCGGCTTCGGGCTCGGCATGGTGCTGATGTCGGCCATGCTGGGGCCGCGGCGGCCCGACTCGGAGAAGCTGTCCACCTACGAGTGCGGCATGACCGTGGAGCCCGGGGCCCGCCGGCCGTTCGACGTCAAGTACTACCTGGTGGCCATGGTGTTCCTGGTGTTCGACGTCGAGGTGGTGTTCCTGTACCCCTGGGCCGTGAAGTTCAAGGCCCTGGGGCTCTTCGGGTTCGTCGAGATGCTCGTGTTCCTGTTCATCCTCCTGGTGGGGTACGCGTACATCTGGAGGAAAGGAGTGCTGGAATGGGAGTAGAGACCAAGCTGCCCCCGGTTCTGGTGACGAACCTGGAGAAGCTGGTGGGTTGGGCCCGGAAGAACTCCATCTGGCCCGCCACCTTCGGGCTGGCCTGCTGCGCCCTGGAGATGATGGTGGCCTCCTCGGCCTCCTACGACATCGCTCGGTTCGGCGCCGAGGTGTTCCGGCCCTCTCCCCGCCAGTCGGATCTGATGATCGTGGCCGGCACGGTCACGAAGAAGATGGCCGCCATGGTCCAGAAGATCTACCGCCAGATGCCCGAGCCCAAATGGGTCGTCGCCTACGGCACCTGCGCTTGCTCCGGCGGCATCTTCAACGTGTACAACACGGTTCAGGGGGTGGACCAGTTCCTGCCCGTGGACGTGTACGTGCCCGGGTGCCCGCCCCGGCCGGAACAGCTCCTGGCGGCTTTGATCAAGCTGCAGGACAAGATCGCCCGGGAGAAGTTCTCGGACCGCCCCGACACCGCCGCAGCCGCCGGCTAGCGCGCCCAATCCCTATCGAGAGGGGCTGCCATGAGCGACCTCAACGCCATCGTGGACATCCTGAAAGGTGAGTTCGGCGACGCCGTCCTCGGCCACCACGAGTTCCGGGGCCAGACGAGCGTGGTGGTGGCCAAGGACCGGATCGCGGACGTGGCCACGTTCTGCCGCGACGACGGGCGGCTGGGGTTCAACATGCTCACCGACCTCACCGCCGTGGACCGCACCCCCCGCACCCCGCGGTTCGATGTGGTCTACAACCTCTACTCGTTCCCCCACAACCGCCGGCTGCGCCTGAAGGCCCCGGTGGAGGAGAACGACACCGTCCCCACGGTGGAGGGGGTCTGGAAGGCCGCCAACTGGTTGGAGCGCGAGGTGTACGACCTGTTCGGCATCGTGTTTGACGGCCACTCCGACCTGCGGCGTATCCTGCTCTGGGACGGGTACGTGGGGCATCCCCTCCGGAAGGACTACCCGTTGGAGGGCATTCCCCAGAAGGTGGTCTACCGCTAGGGCCGACCGCCCGAACCCGAGGCGCCCGTCACCCCCGGAGGTCGAGATGTCGGAAACCAAGAATATGATCGTGAACATGGGCCCCCAGCACCCGGCCACCCACGGCGTGCTCCGTGTGGTCCTGGAGCTGGACGGCGAGACCGTGGTCCGGGCGATCCCCCACCTGGGGCATCTGCACCGGGGTCTGGAGAAGCTCGCCGAGACCAAGACCTATCACCAGGCGCTGACCCTGACGGACCGGATGGACTACACCGGGGCTCTGATCAACAACCTGGGGTACTGCCTGGCGGTGGAGAAGCTCCTGGGCATCGAGGATCAGATCCCGGAGCGGGCCACCGTGCTGCGGGTCTGCCTGGCCGAGCTCCAGAGGATCGCGGGTCACCTGCTGTGGCTCGGCACCCACGCCCTGGACATCGGCGCCATGACGGTTCTGTTCTACGCCTTCCGCGAACGTGAGACCATCATCGACATGCTCGAGGACGTGACCGGCGCCCGGCTCACCCCCAGCTTCGTGCGGATCGGAGGCCTCGCCGCTGACGCCCCGCCGGTGTTCTTCGAGAAGGCCCGGGCCTTCGTCAAGGAGCTCCCCTCCCGGGTGGACGAGTACGAGCTGCTGCTCACCAAGAACAAGATCTGGCGCAACCGCACCGAGGGCATCGGGATCATCAGCCAGGAAGAGTGCATCCAGTACTCCATCACCGGGCCGGTGCTCCGGGCCGCGGGCGTCAAGTGGGACCTGCGCAAGGTCCAACCCTACTGCGGGTACGAGACCTACGACTTCGAGGTCCCCACCGGCACGGTGGGCGACGTGTACGAGCGCTACCTGGTGCGGCTGGCCGAGATGCGCCAGTCGATCCGGATCGTGGAGCAGGCCCTCGACCGGATGCCCGACGGACCGGTCATGGCCGACGTGCCCGAGATCACGCCCCCGCCCAAGGAGACCGTGTACGAGGACATCGGGTGCCTGATCCGCCACTTCAAGCTGATGAGCGGGGGGTTCAAGGCGCCCGAGGGCGACGTGTACATGAGCGTCGAGGCCACCAAGGGCGAGCTCGGGTACTACCTGGTGTCGGACGGAAGCGAGAAACCCTACCGGTTCCGGGTCCGGCCGCCGTGTTTCATCAACCTCCAGGCCCTAGAGGAGATGATCAAGGGCCGGATGGTGGCCGACGTGATCGCGGTGATCGGTTCCCTGGACATCGTGCTCGGCGAGATCGACCGCTGAGCCGGGCGAGGAGAGGGGTTCATGGCTGATCGGATTTTCTCCAGTTGGGGCGGCCAGGTCCTCGACAGCCGCCAGGGCACGGCCAAGGGTGCCGACGATGTCCCGATTCCCCGGTCCCTTCCCTCGGGCACGCCGCTGCTGGGCCTGATGGGATGGGACGGCCTGGCCGTGTGGGACGGCCGGGCGAACCCCATCGACATGGCCCGGGCCTACGCCGAGGGGCTGGTGCGGTACTCCTGCGGCCAGTGCGTGCCCTGCCGGGTGGGGAGCAAGGTGATCTTCGACGCTCTGAGCCGGGTGTGCGAGGGCCGGGGCGAGCCCGGCGACGTGGCCACGGTGGAGCGGCTGGCCGAGCGGCTGCGCAACCAGGCCATGTGCGACCTGGGCCGCTCCTGCGGCAAGGCCTTCTCGGACCTCGTGACCCACTTTCGGGCCGAGCTGGACGAGGCGATCGGGAAGAAGGCCAAGGTGCCCCGGGGCGAGTACCGGCTCAAGGTCACCGCGCCGTGCAAAAGCGCCTGCCCGGCCCACCTGGACATCCCCACCTACGTCGAGCTGATCAAGAAGGGCCGGTTCGAGGACAGCCTCGAGGTGATCCGCCAGGACAACTGCCTGCCGGGCACGGTGGGCCGGGTGTGCGTGCGGCCCTGCGAGTTCAACTGCCGCCGCCAGAACGTGGACGGGCCCGTCCAGATCAAGTACCTGAAGCGGTTCGTGGCCGACTACGAGCTCGACCGCAACCGCCCGCCCCGGCTGCCCAAGCCCACGCCCGACAAGGAGAAGGTGGCGATCGTGGGCGCCGGTCCGGCAGGGCTCTCCTGCGCCTACTACCTCGCCCAGCTCGGCTACGACGTGACCGTGTTCGAGGCCCTGCCCGAGCCGGGCGGCATGGCCGCGGTGGGCATCCCCGACTACCGGCTGCCCCGCTGGATCCTGCGGCGCGAGGCGGACCTGATCGCCGACCTGGGGGTCACCGTCCGGTACAACACCGAGGTGGGCCGCGACGTGACCTGGGACGACCTGGTCAAGGGCGGGTTCAAGGCCGTGTTCCTGGCGGTGGGGGCCCGGCTGGGCACGGGCCTGCGGGCGCCGGGCGAGGAGGACGCCAAGGAAGGGTTCATGCGGGGCGCCGACTTCCTGCGGGACGTGGCCCTGGGCAAGCCGGTGTTCGTGGGCAAGCGGCTGGTGGTGGTGGGCGGCGGCAACGTGGCCATCGACTGCGTGCGCACGGGCCTGCGGGTGGGCTACGAGAAGGTGACCCTGGTGTACCGCCGGACCGAGGCTGAGATGCCGGCCGACAAGGTGGAGATCGCCGACGCCAAGGCCGAGGGCATCGAGTTCCTGTTCCTCCACAACCCAACCCGGCTCGTACTGGACGAGAGTGGCAAGGTGAAGGGGGTGGAGCTGATCAAGATGGAGCTGGGCGAGCCCGACGAGTCGGGCCGGCGCCGGCCGGTGCCCATCGAGGGCAGCGAGTTCGTGCTGGAGACCGACGCCGTGATCCCCGCCATCGGCCAGGCCATCGACCTGGGGTTCCTGCCCGAGGACGCCCCGGTCAAGGCCGACCGGCGCAACCAGATCCAGGTGGAGGGCCTGAACAAGCTGGCCGCCGTGGTGGACGGGGTGGGGGTGTTCTCGGCCGGTGACTGCGTCACCGGCCCCCTGACCCTGATCGCGGGGCTGGCCGGCGGCAAGGAGGCCGCGTTCCAGATCGACCGGTTCCTCCGGGAGGAACGCACCGAGCCCCTGGAGGAGTGGGTCATGAACGAGTACGTGGCCCAGCTCAAGCCCTACGATCCGGCCGAGGACGTGGGCGTGCCCGCCACCACCGAGCCGGCCCATATCCACCACGTGCCGGTGGAGGAGCGGATTCAGGACTTCCGGGAGGCCGAGATCGGGTTCACCCACGAGGAGGCCATCGCCGACGCGAGCCGGTGCCTGCGGTGCTACCGGCTGCTCCTGGTGGCCCCGGAGCCGGAAGGGCGGGGGCTAGAGACTGGAAACTAGAGACTAGAAGCTAGACATCTGGGGGCCTCGGCCCGTTAGGCCGCCGAGCGCTCCACCAGACCCCATGCCCCCGCGACCGTGAGGTGACGCCAAAGAGGCGCGATCATGCTTGAAGCGCTTGGAACGCAGTGAGGTTTTCAAGCGTCCTAGCGTCCCAGCCTCCCAGCGTCCTAGCGGAAGTTACTGGGAAGCCGCCCCGCGGCCCAGCTGGTTTCGAAGAGGGGAAGCCCATGATCAACGTGACGATCGACGGTGTCCGGGTCGAGGTCCCCAAGGGGGCCACGATCCTGGAGGCGGCGCAGGAGGCGGGGATCCGGATCCCGACCCTGTGCTACCTCAAGAAGCTCTCCCCCATCGGCTCGTGCCGGATGTGCGTGGTGGAGGTGGAGGGCTGCACCAAACCGGTGACCGCCTGCGACACCCCCGCGGGCGACGGCATGGTGGTGACCACCGACTCCGAGGAGCTGCGCGAGATGCGCCGCGACGTGCTGCGGCTCCTGCTGGTGCGCCACCCCCTGGACTGCCCCGTGTGCGACAAGGGCGGGGAGTGCGACCTGCAGGACCTGGTGTACGAGTTCGGGGTCACGGCCGAGTCGTATCGCACCGAGCCGTTCGAGCGGGACGTGCCCCGGTACGTGTCGCCGTTCATCCGGCAGTGGCCCGACCGGTGCGTGCTGTGCGGCCGGTGCGTCCGGGCCTGCAAGGAGGTCAAGGGCGTCGGCTGCATCCAGATCGTGGACAACGGGTTCTACTCGTACATCGGGCCGGTGCCCGGGGTGGAGTGCATCTCCTGCGGCGAGTGCCTGAGCGTGTGCCCGGTGGGGGCGCTCACCGACAGCGTGCATCCCACCAAGGCCCGGATCTGGCAGGCCGAGCGGGTGCCCACCACCTGCGGCTACTGCGGCGTGGGGTGCCAGCTCGAGCTGAACGTGCTGAACGGCGAGGTCATCCGGGTCACCACCACCGACTTCGACAGGGCTCCCAACTTCGGGAGCCTGTGCGTGAAGGGCCGGTTCGGCTGGGAGTTCGTGAACCATCCCGACCGGCTGGAGAAGCCGCTGGTTCGCAAGGACGGCGAGCTCAAGGAGGCCACCTGGGACGAGGCCCTGGGCCTGGTGGCCAGGAAGCTCCAGGAGATCAAGGACGAGCACGGGGCCGACGCCGTCGGCGGGCTCTCGAGCGCCCGGTGCACCAACGAGGAGAACTACCTCTTCCAGAAGTTCATGCGCGCGGTGATCGGCACCAACAACGTCGATCACTGCGCACGTCTCTGACACAGCGCCACGGTGGCCGGTCTGGCCACAAGCTTCGGTTCCGGCGCCATGACCAACTCCATCGCCTGTGTGGACAAGGCCCAGGCCTTCCTGGTCATCGGTTCCAACACCACCGAGAACCACCCGATCATCGGCGACCGGGTCAAGCGCGCCGTGACCCAGCGGGGCGCCGGGCTCGTGGTGATCGATCCCCGGCGGATCGAGCTGGCCGAGTACGCCAACGTGTTCCTCCAGGTGAAGCCGGGCCACAACATCCCGGTGATCCTGGGCATGATGCACGTGATCCTGAAGGAGGGTCTGCACGCCCCCGACTACATCGCCGAGCGGTGCGAGGGGTTCGAGGAGTTCGCGGCATCCCTCGAGGCCCACTCCCCGGAGAAGGTCCAGCAGATCACCGGAGTGGACGCCGACCTGATCCGCAAGGCGGCCCGGGTCTACGCCGGGGCCAAGCCCGCCTCGATCCTCTACGCCATGGGCGTCACCCAGCACACCCAGGGCACCGACGCGGTCAAGTGCCTGGCCAACCTGGCCATGCTCACGGGCAACGTGGGCGTGGAGGGCGGCGGCGTGAACCCCCTGCGGGGCCAGAACAACGTGCAGGGTGCCTGCGACATGGGCGGTCTGCCCAACGTGGTCACGGGCTACCAGAAGGTGGGTGACGACGAGGCCATGGCCAAGTTCGACGAGGCCTGGGGCCGGAAGGTGCCCCGGGAGCCGGGCCTCACGGTGACCGAGATGGGTCACGCCGCGCTGGAGGGCAAGATTCGGGCACTGTACGTCATGGGCGAGAACCCCATGATCACCGACCCGGATCTGCATCACATCGAGAAGGCCCTGGAGACCCTGAACTTCTTGGTGGTCCAGGACATCTTCCTCACCGAGACCGCGGCCAAGGCCGACGTGGTCCTGCCGGCCTGCTCCTTTGCCGAGAAGGACGGCACCTTCACCAACACCGAGCGCAAGGTCCAGAGGGTGCGGGCCGCGCTGGCCCCTCGGGGCGAGTGCAAGCCGGACTGGCAGATCGTGCAGGAGCTCTCCACCAAGATGGGCTACCCCATGAGCTACGCCCATCCCCGGGAGATCTTCGAGGAGATCGCGTCCCTTACCCCCAGCTATGCTGGCATCGACTACGACCGGATCGAGCGCGAGGGCATCCCCTGGCCGTGCCCCGACAGGGACCACCCGGGTACCCCGGTGCTCCACGTGGAGAGGTTCGCCCGGGGCAAGGGCCTGTTCCAGGTGGTGGAGTACAAGGGCCCGGCCGAGGAGGCGGACGACGAGTACCCGCTCATCCTGACCACCGGCCGCGAGCACCCCCACTATCACTCCGGCTCCATGACCCGGCGGTGCGGACGCATCAACGACTGCTTCCCCGAGGGGTTCCTCGAGATGCACCCGGCCGATGCCGAGCGGCTGGGCCTGCACACCGGCGACGGGGTGCGGGTGGCCAGCCGGCGGGGCGAGATCACCACCAAGGTGAAGGTGGTGGACCGGCCGGCGCCGGGCACGGTGTTCCTGAGTTTCCACTACAGCGAGTCGCCGGTGAACGTGCTCACGAACCCGGCCACCTGCCCGGTGGCCAAGATCCCCGAGTACAAGGTGACCGCGGTTCGGGTGGAGAAGGCCTAGGTTCGGCGGAGCGGCGGGCCCCAGGGCCCGGGTTCCGCAGGGAGACGATCATGCTGGACTTCCTGATCGAGAGCATCCTCAAGGTGCTGGTGGTGTTCGGGGTGCTTCTGTTCGTGGTGGCCTACACCACGTGGCTGGAGCGCCGGGTGCTGGGACGGATCCAGGTTCGCCACGGCCCCAACCGGGTCGGCCCCCAGGGGCTGCTGCAGCCCCTGGCCGACGGCCTCAAGGGGTTCTTCAAGGAGGACATCGTCCCGGTCAACGCCGACAAGATCGTGTACGTGCTGGCCCCGGTCCTCTCGATCGTGCCGGCCCTGATGATCGTGGCCGTGATCCCGTTCGGCGACTCGTTCCGGCTGTTCGGCCGGGAGATCACCATGCGGATCACCGACGTGAACGTGGCCCTGCTGTACATCCTGGGGCTGGCCGGCCTCGGGGAGTACGGGGTCATGCTGGGGGGGTGGGCCTCGAACAACCGGTACGGGCTCCTGGGGTCGCTGCGCACCGCGGCCCAGATGATCAGCTACGAGCTGGCGCTGGGGCTCACGCTGATCAGTGTGATCATGGTGAGCGGCAGCCTGTCGTTAGTGGAAATCGTGAACACCCAGACCGTGTGGTGGAACGCCTTCAAGCAGCCCTTGGCGTTCTTCCTGTTCCTCATCTGCGGGCTGGCCGAGATCAACCGGACCCCGTTCGACATGCCCGAGGCCGAGGCCGAGCTGGCCTGCGGGTTCAACATTGAGTACTCCAGCATGAAGTTCGCCATGTTCTTCATGGCCGAGTACGCCCACCTGATCTCCCTGGCCATGATCATCACCTGCCTGTTCCTGGGCGGCTGGTACCTGCCGTTCGGCATCCCCACCCCGGGGCTGCTGAAGTTCCCGGTGTTCCTGGCCAAGGTGTTCGTGCTGGTGTTCTTCTTCATCTGGGAGCGGGGCACCTTTCCCCGGCTCCGGTACGACCAGATCATGCGCCTGGGGTGGAAGTGGCTGATGCCCCTGGCCCTGGCCAACATCTTCGTGACCGGTGTGGTGGTCACGGCGGTGGCCTAAGCTCGGACAAGGAGTCAAGCCCATGGCCGTCATCACCCCGCTCCTGAAGGGGCTCGCGTTCACCCTGAAGCGGTTCTTCTCGAAGCCGATCACCTACCAGTACCCCGAGCAGAAGCGCGAACCGTCCGAGCGCTGGCGGGGCCTGCACCGGCTCAAGACCGAAAACGGCCAGCTCAAGTGCGTGGCCTGCGGCCTGTGCGAGGCCGTGTGCCCGGCCAAGGTCATCACGGTCGAGGCCAAGGAGACCCCGGACGGACGGCGGTTCCCCAACCGGTTCGTGGTGGAGGTGACCCGGTGCATCTTCTGCGGGTACTGCCAGGAGGCGTGTCCCAAGGACGCGATCGAGCTGACCCCCAACTACGAGTTCTGCGGATACACCCGGGAGGAGTTCCACATGACCCGGGACGTTCTGGCCCGCAACTGACGGAGGGCGTCCGATGACGCTAGCGATCTTCTTCGTGTTCGCCGCCTTTGCCGTGCTGGGGGGGGTCGGGGTGCTCCTGGCCCGCAACCCGATCCACAGCGCCCTGAGCCTGGTGGGCACCATGGTGAGCCTGGCCGGGATCTACCTGCTGCACCACGCCGAGTTCATCTTCGCGATCCAGCTCATGGTGTATGCCGGCGCGATCATGACCCTGATCGTGTTCGTGATCATGCTGCTCGACGTGCGCCACGAGGAGACCGAGTCCGAGCGCCTGGGGTTCGGCAAGGTCATCGGCATGGTCCTGGCGGGCCTGATGGTGGTGGTGTTGCTGGTACCCTTGGGGGCGGGACTCACCGGGAAGGCCGGCGGCATGACGGAAGAGGTGCTGGCACGGGTGGGCGGCGTGGAGTTCCTGTCGGAGAAGCTGTTCACGACCTATCTGCTTCCGTTCGAGATCGCCTCGGTGCTGTTGCTGGTGGGGCTGGTGGGGGCCGTGGCGCTGGCGAAGAAGCGGCTCTAGTTCCGGACCGCGGGCCGGAACCGGCCCCGAAGCGGTGGAGGACGAGGGATGATTCCGTTCGAGTATTCCATGGGGCTTTCGGCCGTGCTGTTCGGGCTCGGCGTGGTGGGGGTGCTGGTGCGGCGCAACGTGATCGTGCTGCTCATGTGCGTGGAGCTCATGCTCAACGCCGTGAACCTGGCCTTCGTCACGGTGGCCGACCACCTCAACAGCGTCGAGGGGCTGCTGTACGTGTTCTTCGTGATGACCGTGGCCGCGGCCGAGGCCGCGGTGGGGCTGGCCATCGTGGTGTCCCTGTACCGGGCCCGCCGGGCCGTCCACGCCGACGAGATCAGCCTGCTCAAGGGCTGAACCGGTTGCCTGAGGGAGGCTTCCCATGCTCGACATGATCTGGCTGGTTCCGTTCTTCCCCATGGTGGGCGCCCTGGTGAACGGCCTGTTCGGCCGGAGGATGCCCAAGGGGCTGGTGGCCACGGTGGCCTGCGGCAGCGTGTTCCTGTCGTTCCTGGTTTCGGTGGGGGCGTTCTTCAGCCTGAAGGCCCTGCCGCCGGCCGAGCGGGTGTTCGAGCAGGTGATCTTCGAGTGGATCGCCAGCGGGTCCACCAAGGTGACCCTGGGCTACCTGCTCGACCCGCTCAGCTGCGTGATGATCCTGGTGGTCACGGGCGTGGGCTTCCTGATCCACGTGTACTCGGTGGGGTACATGTCCCACGATCCGGGGTTCTCCCGGTACTTCACCTACCTCAACCTGTTCTGCTTCGCCATGCTCACCCTGGTGCTCGGCAACAGCTTCCTGGTGCTGTTCGTGGGCTGGGAGGGCGTGGGCCTGTGCTCCTACCTGCTGATCGGTTTCTGGTTCGAGGACGCGGCCAAGGCCGCGGCCGGCATGAAGGCGTTCATCGTCAACCGGATCGGGGACTTCGGGTTCCTGCTCGGCATGTTCCTGATCTTCTGGAAGTTCGGCACCCTGGACTTCGTGCCGATCATGAAGGAGGCTCCCGAGGTACTGGTGGCCGGCGGCGCCATCGTGACCGCGATCACCCTGCTGCTGTTCGTGGGCGCCACGGGCAAGAGCGCCCAGATCCCCCTGTATGTGTGGCTGCCCGACGCCATGGCCGGCCCCACCCCGGTGTCGGCCCTGATCCACGCCGCCACCATGGTGACGGCCGGCGTGTACATGATCGGCCGGTGCAACGTGCTGTACTCCATGGCCCCCACCTCCATGACGGTGGTGGCCACCATCGGGGCGCTCACCGCGTTGTTCGCGGGCACCATCGCGATCACCCAGTACGACATCAAGAAGGTGCTCGCCTACTCCACGGTGAGCCAGCTCGGGTACATGTTCACGGCCATGGGCGTGGGCGCCTACGCCGCGGGCATCTTCCACCTGATGACCCATGCCTTCTTCAAGGCCTGCCTGTTCCTCGGGTCCGGCTCGGTGATCCACGGAATGCACGAGGAGCAGGACATGCGCAGGATGGGCGGCCTCCGGAAGCACATGCCCCACACCTACTGGACCTTCCTGATCGCCACCATCGCGATCGCGGGTGTGCCGCCCCTGGCCGGGTTCTTCTCCAAGGACGAGATCCTGTGGAACGCCTGGGCCAACGGGTTCAAGTTCCAGTGGTTCCTCGGCTTCGCCGCCGCCGGCATCACCGCCTTCTACATGTTCCGGCTGGTGTTCATGACCTTCTTCGGCAAGGAGCGGTTCGATCCCCACGAGGTGCACGTGCACGAGTCGCCGGCCTCCATGACCGTGCCCCTGTGGATCCTGGCAGGGCTCTCCATCGTGGGCGGCTGGATCGGCATCCCGGCGGCCCTGGGCGGGGCGAACCAGTTCCACCAATGGCTGGCCCCCGTGATGGGCGGCGCGTCCGAGGCGGCCGAAGGGGTGAAGCAGGCCGCCGGCGGCCTGGGACTGGTGTCCACGGCCTGGGCCTCGGAGGCCGCGGGCGCCGCGGCCGAGGCGGGCGGCCATGCGGACCTGGTGGCCGAGTACGCCCTGATGTTCCTGAGCGTGGCCTATGCGCTCCTGGGCATCCTGGTGGCGTACATCTGCTACATCGCCAAGCCCGACCTGCCGGGCAAGGTGGCGGCCAAGTGCCGGGGGCTGTACGAGCTTCTATACAACAAGTACTTCGTGGACGAGATCTACCAGGCCGTGTTCGTGGAGGGCACCCTGGCCCTGGCCACGTTCTGCTACGCGTTCGTCGACGTGGTGGTGATCGACGGCATCGTCAACGGCACCGGCTTGCTGGTGCGGTCGGTGGGGTCGGGCCTGCGGCGGTTCCAGACCGGCCAGGTGCAGGCCTACGCCCTGACGATCCTTCTGGGGGCGGTGATCCTGGTGGGCTACTACGCCGTGGTGGCCTCGTTCTAAGAGGGGTGGAGGAGAGGTTGGGATGAGCCACTTTCCGTACCTGAGCACGATCACGTTCCTCCCCCTGCTGGGGGCCTTGGTGCTCCTCTTGATCCCTCGCCGGAGCGAGGGAGGGATCCGGGCCTGGACCCTGGCGGTTGCGGCGGTCACCTTCGTGATCAGCCTGGCCCTGTGGGTGCGGTTCGACCCGACCCAGGGGGGCATGCAGTTCGTGGAACGCAAGGCTTGGATCGAGTCCCTGGGCATCTCGTACTACGTGGGCATCGACGGCATCAGTCTGTGGCTGGTGCTCCTGACCACGTTCCTCAGCGTGATCTGCGTGCTGTCGAGCTGGGGCATCGCCAAGCGGGTCAAGGAGTACATGCTGTTCTTCCTGCTGCTCGAGACCGGCATGCTCGGCGCCCTGATCTCGCTGGACCTGGTGCTGTTCTACATCTTCTGGGAGGCTATGCTGATCCCGATGTACTTCCTGATCGGGGTGTGGGGCGGCACCGACCGGATCTACGCGGCGATCAAGTTCTTCATCTACACCATGGTGGGGTCGCTGCTCATGTTGGTGGCGATCCTGGCCCTGTACTACCTGAACATCCGGGCCGGCAACGCGCCTACCTTCGACCTGCTGAAGCTCTACGAGCTGAACCTGGCGCCCAACGTGCAGTTCTGGATGTTCGCGGCGTTTTGCCTGGCGTTCGCCATCAAGGTGCCCATGTGGCCCCTGCACACCTGGCTGCCCGACGCCCACACCCAGGCGCCCACGGCCGGCTCCGTGATCCTGGCCGGCGTGCTCTTGAAAATGGGCACCTACGGGTTCCTGCGGTTCGCCATGCCGCTGTTTCCCAACGCGGTAGAGGCCTGGGCCCCGTTCATGATGGTGGTGGCCGTGATCGGTATCATCTACGGGGCGCTGGTGGCCATGGTGCAGGACGACGTCAAGAAGCTGGTGGCCTACTCCTCGGTGAGCCACCTGGGCTTCGTGATGCTGGGGCTGTTCGCTTTGAACATGCAGGGGGTCCAGGGCGGCCTGTACCAGAGCCTGAACCACGGCATCTCCACCGGGGCCCTGTTCCTGCTGGTGGGGGTGATCTACGAGCGGCGCCACACCCGGGCCATCGCGGACTTCGGCGGCCTCGCCAAGTCCATGCCTAACTACGCGGCGGTGTTCCTGATCATCACCATGAGCTCCATCGGCCTGCCCGGCCTCAACGGGTTCGTGGGCGAGTTCCTGATCATGCTCGGCGCATTCCTCACGTCCAAGACCGCGGCCGTGTTCGCGGCCACGGGCGTGATTCTGGCCGCGGGGTACATGCTTTGGATGGTGAAGCGGGTGTTCTTCGGGGCCCTGGACAAGGAGGAGAACCAGGGCCTGGCGGACCTGACCGGCCTCGAGTGGGGCTACCTGATCCCCATGGTCGTGATGGCCTTCTGGATGGGGATCTACCCGGGCACGTTCCTGCGCAAGACCGACGCCACCCTGGAGCTGTGGCTGGAGCGGTTCGAGGCCAAGAAGGAGGCCTGCCGCAGCCTGGAGGCGCCGGGTGCCCTGGCGTGGCTCCAGGACGGCTTGAACCTGGTGTTCCCCGCATCCCACGCGGACTAACCGCGCTGCCCGAGAAGAGGTGAGCCGATGACGTTCTCCATGGCCGACATGCGACTGCTGACGCCGCACCTGGTGATCACGGCGGCGGCCCTGCTGGTGCTGCTCGCCGAGGCGGTGAGCCCGGGCCGGCGCAAGGGGTACCTGCCGTACCTGGGCATCGCGGGGATCGTGGTGGCCGCGTTCACCACGCCGGGGCTGTTCGGGCCGGCGCGCAGCGGGTTCTCCGGCATGCTGGCGGGGGACGCGTTCGCCGCGTTCGTGTACTTCATCCTGTACGCGGTCGGCGCCCTGACCCTGCTGGTGAGCGACGGGTACCTGCGGGACGAGGGCCGGGATCACGCCGAGTACTACGCCTTGGTGCTGCTGGCCCTGGTGGGCATGATGCTGATGGCCGGGGCCACCCACCTGATGACGCTCTTCCTGGCCCTGGAGACCATGAGCATCGCCATCTACGCCCTGGCCGGGTTCTTCCGGGACGAGCGCTCGGCCGAGGCCAGCTTCAAGTACTTCATCCTGGGGGCGTTCTCGAGCGGGTTCCTGCTGTACGGCATCGCGCTGCTGTACGGGGCCTGCGGCACCACCGAGATCCAGGGCATCCTGGACGCGTTCGCCTCGAACCGGGCCCTGGCCGGATCGGCCATGGCCCTGGCCGGGGTGGGGCTGGTGACCGTGGGGTTCGCGTTCAAGGTGGCGGCGGTGCCGTTCCACATGTGGACCCCCGACGCGTACCAGGGGGCGCCCACCTCGGTGACGGCGTTCATGGCCACCGGGGTGAAGGCGGCCGCGTTCGCCGCGGTGCTGCGGGTGTTCTTCGTGGCGTTCCAGACCCTGCACGTGGACTGGAGCGGGGTGCTGTGGGTGCTGGCGCTGCTGACCATGACCGTGGGCAACTTGACGGCCATCGCCCAGACCGACGTGAAGCGGATGCTCGCCTACTCGTCCATCGCCCACGCCGGGTACATCCTGGTGGGGGTGGTGGCCGGCACGCCCGAGGCCGGGGCCGGCATCCTGTACTACCTCCTGGCTTACGCTTTCATGAACATCGGCGCCTTCGCCTGCCTGATCATGGTGGGGCGCAAGGGCCACGAGAACACCGAGCTGGATGCGTTCGCCGGGCTGGGCTTCAAGTTTCCGGCCCTGGGGCTCGCGATGAGCCTGTTTATGTTCTCGATGGCGGGCATCCCGCCCACGGCCGGGTTCATCGGCAAGTTTCTGATCTTCAAGGCTGCCGTGCACCAGGGGTACTACTGGCTCACGATCTTCGGCGTGCTGAACTCGGCGGCCAGCGTGTACTACTACCTCCGGGTGATCGTGACGATGTACTTCAAGCCCGAGCCGGACGCGCCGGTGGTCGAGGCCTTGCGGGCCGGCCCGTCCATGGCGGTGGCCACGATCCTGGCCGGGCTGGGGGTGCTGTACTTCGGCATCGTGCCGGGCGGCCTGGTGGACCTGGCCGAGCAGGCCCTGCGCTACCTGGTATAGCCTTGACGCAGGCCCGGCTCGCTGGTAGGGTCAGCCAGAAGCGAGGAGAGAGAAGCATGGCACAGGTGACGACGATTCGAACGACCGGCTGGTGGTGGTGGCCCGTGAACCGGGGCTGACCGCCGCCGTTTCCCCCAGTGGGTAGAGCGCGCCGCGGGCAGCCCGAGCTGCCCGCGGCGCTTTCGTATCGGACGAGGGCCGCGGGAGACCGCGGCCCTCGGTCGTTGGGCCGAAGCCGAGACGGCAGCCTTCCAACCCGGTGGGGAGTCCCTTCAGGTCCCTGCGGGGCCCTACAACGACGGGAAGGGTAACTTGCGTGGGTCCGGGGCTCATTGCCGGCGGCGGGGCATGGGGCCTACTTCCGGCCGCGCGCGAAGCCGAGCATGAGATTCGCCGCGCAGGCACGGGGCACCGTCGGTGGTTGTATGACAGTTCGGTGGGGCACGAACGAATTCACGGTACGAGCGTTGGAGGCGCTGCGCGGCAAGCCAAGGAGCCGCACGCGGCTCTCCAGCAGACCCCATGCCCCCTGGACCGTGAGGTGGAGGCGACGAGGTATGGTGGTTCCTAGAACGTGCGGGAATCCGGGAGGCTTTCAAGCCTTCTAGCCTCCTGGCCTTCCAGCCTTCTGGCCTTCCCGCCGTCAAGCGGTAATACCAAGTTGTGTTCAAACCAAGATCCATCCGGGGGCCGGGGCAAGGGGCCTGGTTTCGGCCGTGCGTGAGTGCAGTATCCGACTCACGCTGCCCCCGACACTCAGCCCGAGTGTCCCAAGAACGGTAGGAAAGCAACCGTTGGCAACGCATTCCGGGTCACCGGCAGAGCGGGTATCGGCTGAGTGCCGGGGGCAGCGACTGTCGGAGCCACGCCCGGCGCTCCACCAGGCCCCTTGCCCCGCCGGTTCAACGGTCTGATGGCTTTGAACGCAGCTTGGTATAACTCGCCGGAGAAACGATCCATGGCCGCACGAGTCCTGGTGGACCGATCCCAGTTCGACCTCATGGCCCGCAGCCACCCGGTGGTGCCGGTGGCGGTGCGGCTTCCGGCCGACACCGAGACCCCGGTGAGCACCTACCTGAAGGTGGCGGACGGACCCTGGTCGTTCCTGCTGGAGAGCGTGGAGGGCGGAAGCCGGTGGGGCCGGTACTCCCTGGTGGGCCTGGACCCGTTCCTGCGGTTCGAGGCGAGGGGGGACCGGGCGTGGGTGGAGGACGGCTGCCATGGCCGGACCGAGGGGCCCACGCTGGACCTGCTGCGACAGGTGCTGAGCGACCACCGGATGCCCCGGATGGAGGGGCTCCCGCGGTTTGCCGGGGGGTTGGTGGGGTACGTGGGGTACGGGGCGGCCCGGCTGTTCGAGCGGATCCCGGCCGGGGAGCCCGAGCCCCTGGATCTGCCGGACCTGCGGCTGTTCGCCCCCCGCAGCCTCCTGGCCTTCGACAACGTGCGAAAGACCCTCGACGTGATCGTGCTGGTGCGGCCCGGCCAGGGCGAGGGGTACGACGACGGCCTCGGCCGGATCGGGGACCTGCTCGGTCGGCTGCGCATCCCCCTGGACGAGGCCCGGGTGTACCCGGAGCCCGTGGATCCGCCGGAGCTCGATCCGGTGATCCCCCGGGAGCGGTTCGAGGCCATGGTGGTCCGGGTTCGCGAGGCGATCCACGCCGGCGAGGCGATCCAGGTGGTGCTGTCCCAGCCGTTCGAGGGGCCGTGCGGGGTCGATCCGTTCACGGCCTACCGAGCTCTACGGGCCCTGAACCCCAGCCCGTACCTGTTCCACCTGGCCCTGGGCGAGGAGGTACTGGTGGGCGCGAGCCCCGAGGTGATGGTGCGGAAGGAGGGGAGCCGGGCCCTGGTGCGCCCCATCGCCGGCACCCGGCCCCGGGGGGGCACCCCCGACGAGGACCGGGACCTGGAGCGGGAGCTGCTGGCCGACGAGAAGGAGCGGGCCGAACACCTGATGCTGGTGGACCTGGGCCGCAACGACCTGGGGCGGGTGGCCGTGCCCGGCGGGGTGCGGCTGGAGGAGTCGTTCGTGGTGGAGCGGTACTCCCACGTGATGCACATCGTGTCCACGGTGTCGGCCGAGCTGCGGGCCGGGGTGGACGCCCTGGACGTGCTGGCCGCCACGTTCCCGGCCGGCACGGTGTCGGGCGCGCCCAAGGTGCGCGCCATGGAGTGGATCGCCCGGCTCGAGCCCCGGGAGCGGGGGGTGTACGCCGGGGCCGTGGGCTACCTGGGGTTCGACGGCAACATGGACACCTGCATCACGATCCGCACCCTGGCATTCCGGGGCGGGCGGGTGGTGGCCCAGGCCGGGGCCGGCATCGTGGCCGACTCGGACCCGGCGTTCGAGTACGAGGAGACGCTCCACAAGTCCGCCGCGCTCCGCCGGGCCCTGGAGCTCGCGGCCCGCGGCCTGGAGCCGGAGTGAGGGTTACGAGACCCCTCAAGAGTATTGCCGTGGTGCGGGGTGGAGACTTGGCTCCGGCCGGGCGCGAGTGCAGCATCCGATCGCCGCGCCTTCTCATGCCGTTGTCTGCCCGTCGGTCCAAGCGGCAATAGCGGAACCCCAGGAATCCGGTGGCGATCCAGACCTCCGGGGGGCGCGGCGAGCTAAGGGGCCGCACCCGGCGCTCCACCAGGCCTCCACCCCGCACGCCCCGGGGGGTGGGGGCACGAGTCTCCCAATGTTTCCGTTGGGATTCGTATCAACCACCAACGACTGACGACTAACGACCAACCACCAACAACCGGATTCCTCCCATGCTGCTGATGATCGACAACTACGACTCGTTCACCTACAACCTGGTCCAGTACTTCGGCATCCTGGGCGAGGAGGTCCGGGTGTTCCGGAACGACCGGATCACGCCCGACGAGGTGGAGCGGCTCGCCCCGGACCGGATCGTAATCTCGCCCGGGCCCGGCGACCCCACCGACGCCGGCGTCAGCGTGGAGGTGATCCGCCGGTTCGCGGGCCGGGTGCCGATCCTGGGGGTGTGCCTGGGCCACCAGTCCATGGGCTACGCCTACGGCGGCCGGATCGTGCGGGCCAAGAGGCTGATGCACGGCAAGACCTCCTGGGTGCACCACGACGGCACCGGCATCTACCGGGGCATCCCGAACCCGTTCGAGGCCACCCGGTACCACAGCCTGGTGATCCGGAAGGACACCCTGCCCGAGCGGTTCCGGGTCACGGCCTGGACCGAGGACGACGACGAGATCATGGGCATCGCCGACGACGGGGCCCGGCTCTACGGCATGCAGTACCACCCCGAGTCGATCCTGACGAAACAGGGGATGAACGTGCTCCGGAACTTCCTGGAGCTGCGGTGAGATCGGCTGGGAGGCCGGAGGGCTGGGACGCTAGGACGCTTGAAAACCTCCGTGATCTCCCAGCGTTCCAAACATGGGCACACCTCTTTAGCGTCACCTCAGGGTCTCGGGGGGGCATGGGGCCTGCTGGAGCGCCGGGCGCGGCTCCTTGGCTCGCCGCGCCCCCCGAACATCCGTAGCTTTGTCGAATTCCAGGGTCCTCCGCTGTCGTCGCCCGAACAAGCCGCTTCGGCGACGGCATGCGAAGGCGCGGCGATCGGATGCTGCACTCGCGCCCGGCCGGAAGCAGGCCCCATGCCCCGCCGCCGGCAATGGGCCCGGACCAACGAAAGTTGCCCTTCCCGTTGTAGGGCCCCCAGGGGTCTGATGGAGCTTTCCAGCCTCCTAGCCTTCAAGCCTTCACAGGAGAGATCTCATGTTCAAGGAACTGATCCACAAGCTCGTCGAGGGCCGCGACCTGACCGAGGGGGAGATGATCGAGGCCATGGAGGCCATCATGGGGGGCGAGGCCACCCACGCCCAGATGGCCGCGTTCCTGACCGCCCTGCGGATCAAGGGCGAGACCGTGGAGGAGATCACCGGTGCCGCCCGGGTGATGCGGGAGCACGCCACCCCCATCCGGGTGGAGCCCCGCAAGGAGGTGCTGACCCTCGACCGGGACGAGATCAACGTGGAGTACGAGTCCATCCTGGACACCTGCGGCACCGGCGGCGACGACACCAACACCTTCAACATCTCCACCACCACGGCCCTGGTGGTGGCCGCGGCCGGGGTTCGGGTGGCCAAGCACGGCAACCGGGCCGTGTCGAGCCGGTGCGGCAGCGCCGACGTGCTGGAGGCCCTGGGCGTGAACCTGGACGTGACCCCCGAGGTGGTGGAGACCTGCATCCGGGAGATCGGCATCGGGTTCCTGTACGCGCCGCTCCTCCACTCGGCTATGCGTCACGTGGCCCCGGTGCGCCGGGAGATGGGGATCCGCACCGTGTTCAACGTGCTGGGCCCCCTCACGAACCCGGCCGGGGCCAGCCGCCAGGTGCTCGGGGTCTACCGGAGGGACCTCACCGGCAAGCTGGCCCGGGTGCTCCAGCGGCTGGGGAGCGAGCGGGCGTTCGTGGTCCACGGGTCGGACGGGCTCGACGAGATCACGATCACCGGGCCCACCCACGTGGCCGAACTCCGCAACGGCTCGGTGGAGGAGTTCGACCTGCACCCCGAGGAGCTGGGGCTTCGCACCGCGCCCCCCGAGGCGATCCACGGCGGCAACGCCGAGGAGAACGCCCGGATCGTCCGGTCGATCCTGGAGGGAGAGAAGGGGCCCCGCCGCGACGTGGTGCTGCTGAACGCGGGCGCGGCCCTGCTGGTGGCCGGGGCCACCAGGGACCTGATGTGGGGCATCCGCATGGCCCAGGACGCCATCGACTCGGGCCGGGCCCTCCAGAAGCTGGAGCAGCTCGTGGAGATCACGAACCGATGACGATCCTCGACCGCATCGTGGCGGCCCGCCGCCGGCGGGTGGACGAGGCCCAGGAGAAGGTGCCCTTGGAGTTCCTGTGGGACCGGTGCGGGCCCCGCCGGGAGGGCGACCCCCTGGAGCGGCTGGCATCCTGGCCCCCCGACCGCCGGGCCGTGATCGCCGAGGTGAAGCGCCGCAGCCCGTCCAAGGGCGACCTGCGGCCCGACCTGGACCCGGCCGGCCTGGCCCGGGCCTATGCCGAGGCCGGCGCGTTCGCCGTGTCGGTGCTGACCGAGCCCGACTTCTTCGGGGGCAGCCTCGAGGACCTGCGCGCCGTGCGGGAGGCCGTGGACCTTCCGGTGCTCCGGAAGGACTTCGTGATCGACCCCTACCAGGTGTGGGAGGCCCGGGCCTGGGGCGCGGACCTGGTGCTCCTGATCGCGGCGGTGATGGGCCCGCGCCTGGGCGAGTTCGTGGAGCTGTGCCGGCTGGTGGGAGTGGAGCCCCTGGTGGAGGTCCACAACGGCGACGAGCTGGACGCGGCCCTGGCCGCGGGGGCACGGTTCGTGGGCATCAACAACCGGAACCTGGCCACCTTCGAGGTGAGCATCGGGGTGACCCGTCGGCTCCTGCCCCGGATCCCGGCCGACCGGGTGGTGGTGAGCGAGAGCGGGCTTCGCTCGGCCCGGGACCTGGACCTGCTGGAGGCCGACGGCGCGCGGGCGTTCCTGATCGGCGAGGCCCTGGTCACGGCCGACGATCCGGGCGCGGCCCTGCGCGCGCTCGTGGAGCGCGGCGTATGACGCCAGCACAGGGGGGAACCAGCGTGCCGCACGTCCCTCTCGTGGCGGGGAGCCGGGTTCCGAGGCATAGGGGGGGTGGGCCTTCCGGCCTTCTGGCCTTCCAGCCTTCTGGCGGAAGGCCCCAGGGGGGCCGTGGACCATGAGGACCCGGGTCAAGGTGTGCGGCCTCACCCGGCGGGACGACGCCCTGCTGGCGGCCGACCTGGGGGCCGACGCCCTGGGGTTCGTGTTCGCGCCGGGCACGAAGCGGCCGGCCGACCCCGAGGTGGTGGCCCGGGTGGTGGAGGAGCTGCCGCCGTTCGTGCCGGCCGTGGGGGTGTTCCGGAACCAGCCCGTGGACGAGGTGCGCCGGCTGGTTCGCGGCTGCGGGCTCCACCTGGCCCAGCTCCACGGCGACGAGGATCCCGCCTACATCCAAGCCCTGGGCCTGCCGGTGCTCAAGGCGGTGGGCATCGCCGGCCCGGCCGACCTGGACCGGCTGGGTCGGTACCCAGGACTCACGGCGTTCCTGCTCGACGCGCCGGGCGGCGGGACCGGCCGGACCATCGACTGGGGCCTGGCCCGGGAGGCCCAGCGCTACGGCCGGATCGTTCTGGCCGGAGGGCTCACCCCGGAAAACGTGGCCGAGGCGATCCACAGCGCGCGGCCCTGGGCGGTGGACGCGGCTTCGGGCACCGAGGCACGGCCCGGCGTCAAGGACCCTGACCGGCTCCGGCGGTTCCTGGAGGCGGTCCGGGCGGCGGACGCCGGCTGCCCTACCCCCCCAGCATCCCCTTCTTGAGCCGCGAGTCGGCCGGCACCTCCCCGAGCCAGATGCCCCACAGGGCCTCCATGAAGTCCTTGCCCTCGATCACGCCCTTCACCTGGCCGGCGATGGCCACCTCGGTGCCTTGGCCGGGCAGGTAGGTGAGGGTGACCACCTGGCCGTCCTCCACCTCGTCGGGGAACAGGGCCAGGAACCGGTCGATCCGGGCACGAAGCGCGTCGAGCCGCTCCTGGGCCGCTTTGAAGAACCCCTCCTCGAACGCGTCACGCAGCTTGTCGCCACCCACGTCGCGCAGGAAGTACATGGAGATCCGCTTGGGCTCGTCGGCCCGGATGGCCGCGGCCGCGTCCGAGGTGGCGGTGGTGAGGTGCAGGGCGCCCACGTACACCTTGAAGAAGAACTTCTTGCGGAGCCCGAGCCCTTGGAGCCGCAGGGTGTGGCCTTGCACGGTGATCGCGTCGGGCACCCGGACCCCAGCCAGCTCGGCCGCGAACGCTGGGGGAGCGAGGAGAGACAGGGCCAGGGCCAGGGCCAGGAGCCGTTGCATGGGAGACCTCCTTTCGACAAAGGCACGCATCTTGTATCGTACACTCGAACAGCACGGCCGGGCCGAATTTTTTGCCGGCCGTTCGGTGAGTGTTCACCATATCGCGGTTTCTTTCAACCACGGAATCGAGGGAAAGGGAGGCTTGCCATGGCGGAGCAGGAGAAGAAGGTGCTCGTGGAGGTCGCGAACGGCATCGCAACGTTGACCATCGACCGGCCCGAGGCCCTGAACGCCTTGAACGAGGCGGTGGTGGCCGACCTGGATGCCGCCTTCGACGAGGCGGTGGCCCGGCCCGACGTGAAGGCCCTGGTGATTCAGGGGGCGGGCGACAAGGCGTTCGTGGCTGGCGCGGACATCAAGTTCTTCATCGACAACATCGAGGCCGACCGGGTGGGCGACATCGTGGCCTTCGCCCGAAGGGGCCAGAAGGTGCTCCGGAAGATTGAGAAGAGCCCCAAGCCCGTGATCGCCAGGGTGGACGGCCTGGCCCTGGGAGGGGGGCTGGAACTGGCCCTGGCCTGCACCGCGATCGTGGTCACCGACAAGGCGGGCGTGGGCCTGCCCGAGACCGGCATCGGCATCTTCCCCGGCCTGGGCGGCACCCAGCGCACGGCCCGGGTGGTGGGCAAGGAGCTCGGGAAGTACCTGGTGTTCACCGGCCAGATCCTCGACGGCAAGACCGCCCACGAGATCGGCCTGGCAGGCTACCTGGCGGCCGACGACGTGGACGGCTTCATCCTCGACCTGGTGGCCCGGGGCGAGTTCCGCGACAAGTACGCGCCCAAGCCCACCCCGGCCGGGTGGGAGCCGGTGGTGGACGCGTTCTCCGACGCCCACGTCCAGGAGGTGCTGGCCGGCACCGCGCCCAACGACGACCCGCGGGTGGCCGCCGCGGTGAAGGCCGTCGGGCGCAAGGCGCCGCTGGCCCTGAAGGTGGCGAACCGGATCATCGACGAGGGGCTCCAGAAGAGCCTCGACGACGCCCTGGAGCTGGAGCTCGCCAACCTGGGCGAGATCTTCTCCACCCAGGACGCCCTGGTGGGCCTGAAGAGCGTGATCGAGAAGTCCCGCCCCGCGTTCAAAGGCGAGTAAAAGGGGGCGGCCGCGCACCGTGGAGCGCTCGCCGCGTCCACGACGAACGACCGACGACCTGCGACCCACGACCGACGACTTTTCAGCTTTCGAGCCGAGAGAATCATGCCCGAGATCAAGCCGTTTCGCGCCCAGAAGCGCATGAAGGAACTGATGGCGGGGCACTTCCGCGGCGTGGACGCCGCCGCCAAGGACCCCGACCGGAAGGTGGCGTGGTGCACCAGCGTGGGCCCGGCCGAGCTCCTGCACAGCTTCGGGTTCGAGGTGTACTATCCCGAGAACCACGGCGCCATGCTGGGTGCCACCCGGTCGGCCGAGAAGTACATCCCCCTCGCCAATGCCTTGGGGTACAGCCCCGACATCTGCAGCTACCTCACCTCGGACATCGGCGCGTTCCTGGCCGGGGAGACCCCGCTGCAGCGGGCCTACGGCCTGGAGGGCGTGCCCCGGCCGGACGTGCTCGTGTACAACACCAATCAGTGTCGGGACGTGCAGGACTGGTTCTCGTTCTACGGCCGCAGGTTCGGGGTTCCGGTGATCGGGGTGAACTCGCCCACAGGGGTCAGCGAGGTCACTCGGCCCCACGTGAACGCCATGGTGGCCCAGTACCAGGCCCTGATCCCCACCCTGGAGGAGGTGTCGGGCCGCCGGTTCGACCCGGACCGGTTCCGGGAGGTCATGGGGCTTTCCGCCAAGACCTCGGACCTGTGGAAGGAGTGCCTGTGGCAGGCGAGCTACCGGCCGAGCCCTCTCACTTTCTTCGACGCCTGCATCCTGATGGGCCCGGCCGTGGTGCTCCGGGGAACGCCGGAGGCCGTGGCGTTCTACGAGGAGTTGCTGGCCGAGCTCAAGGAGCGGGTGGACGGCGGGGTCGCCGCGGTGGAGGGCGAGCGCTACCGGGTGTACTGGGAGGGCATGCCGGTGTGGGGCAAGCTCCGGGATCTGGCCCTGTTCTTCCAGGAGCTCCGGACCGCGGTGGTTGTGAGCACCTACTGCAACTCCTGGGTGTTCGACGCCTTCGACCCGGCCGACCCGTTCGAGAGCATGGCCCGGGCGTACCTGGAGCTGTTCATCGTGCGCTCCGACGACGCCAAGGAGCGGATCATGGCCCGACTGATCGAGGAGTTCCAGGTGGACGGCGTGGTGTACCACGACGCCAAGACCTGCCCCCACAACTCCAACACTCGCTACGGCCTGCCCCAGCGGCTCAAGGAGAGGACCGGCGTGCCGTTCATCGTGATCTACGGCGACCTGAACGATCTGCGGTGCTTCTCGGAGGAGCAGGCCAAGACCAACATCGAGGCGTTCGTCGAGCAGTTGGGGCCCGGCCGGGCCGCGGCCGGAGGGTAGGGCCGTGGCCGCCCATGTGCTGGGGCTCGACCTGGGCTCCTCGTGGTCCAAGGCGGTGCTGCTCGATCCGGACGGCCGGGTGGCCGGCCGGGCCCTGCGCCGCACCGGTATCCGATTCGAGGACGCGGCCCGCGACCTGCGCGACGAGGTCCTGTCCGCGGCCGGGGTGGACCGGGTGGGGTGCACGGTGGCCACGGGCTACGGCCGGCGCAACGTTCCGTTCGCGGACGCCCGGCGCACCGAGATCTCGTGCCACGCCAAGGGCGCCTACCACTTCTTCCCCCGCGAGATGGACGTGGTGGACATCGGCGGCCAGGACAACAAGATCATCCACGTGCGCCGGGACGGCACGGTGGCCAACTTCCTGATGAACCGCAAGTGCGCGGCCGGCACCGGCGCGTTCGTGGAGGAGATCGCCCACCGGCTCGACATCCCCCTGGAGCGGATCGAGGCCCTGGCCGAGGGGGCCACCCGCGAGATCACCCTGTCGTCGTTCTGCACCGTGTTCTCGGCCACCGAGGTGATCAAGCTGATCCGCGAGGGCGAGGAGCCCGAGAACCTCTGCCGGGGCATCTTCAACTCGGTGATCGCCCGGGTGGTGGAGATGGGCCCGTTGGGCGAGTTCATCGTCATGAGCGGGGGCGTGGTGGCCGCGTTTCCCATCGTGGCCAAGATCATGGCCGGGCGCACCGGCGCGGCCGTGGAGGTGCCCCCCGATCCCCAGTTCCTGGGGGCGTTCGGAGCCGCGCTGGTGGCCCGGGAGGAGCTGGGCGCAGACCCATGAGCGAAGCGGTGGAGTTCGAGATCGGGCCGATCCGGCCCCCCAGCGAGGCCGGCAGCTACCTGCTGCGGCTGACCCGCAACTGCCCCTGGAACCGGTGCCGGTTCTGCCGCACCTACAAGCGCCACCGGTTCAGCCTGAGGCCGGTGGAGGAGATCGAGGCCCAGATCGACGAGATGGCCCGCATCCGCGACCGGCTGCGGGCCGAGGGGGGCTCCGACGGGCCCCGCGCCCTGGTGGCCCGGGGCCTGGTGACCACCGAGGCCGAGTGGATGGTGGCCAACGCCCTGGCCAACGGGGGCCGCACCGCGTTCCTTCAGGACGCGGACTCCCTGGTCATGAAGCCCCAGAACCTCGAGCGGGTGCTCACCCGGTTCCGGGAGCGGTTCCCCGAGGTGGAGCGGATCACCACCTACGCCCGGTCCCGCACCGTGGCCCGGCTGCCGGTGGAGGTGCTGCGGACCTACGGCGAGCTGGGCCTCACCCGGATCCACATCGGCATGGAGACCGGCCACGACCCCCTTCTGGAGCTCATCAAGAAGGGGGCCACGGCCGAGATCCACATCAAGGCGGGCCGCAAGGTCAAGGAGGCAGGCCTGGAGCTGAGCGAGTACATCATCCCCGGCCTCGGCGGCCGGGAGATGAGCGAGGGCCATGCCCTGGACTCGGCCCGGGTTCTGAACGCCATCGACCCGGACTTCATCCGGCTGCGCACCCTGACCCTGGGGCCCAAAGTGGACCTTTGGTCCGAGTTCCACGGGCCCGAGGCCCAGCTCACCCGCCAGACCGACGCCGAGATCGTGGCCGAGATCCGGCGGTTCATCGAGGCCCTCGACGGCATCCACAGCCGGCTGGTGAGCGACCACATCATGAACCTGCTGGGCGACCTGGAGGGCCGGCTGCCGGACGAGAAGCAGGCCCTGCTCGACCGGTGCGACGCGTTCCTCGCCCTGGACCCGGGGGAGCAGCGGCTCTTCCAGGTGGCCCGGCGGGCCGGCCTGGTGAACGGGCTCTCCGACCTGGAAATCCCCGAGGTCCGGGCCCGGGCCGAGGCCCTGCTGGCCGAGGTGGCCCGCTCCTACGGCCCGGACCGCATCGAAGAGGCCTGCCGGGACATGATGCTGCGGTTTGTGTGAGAAAGGCTGGAAGGCTCGAAGGCCAGAAGGCTTGAAGGCCTCGGGGCCTTTTTGCCTTTCAGCGTTCTAGCTTCCAGCTTTCTAGCATCCTAGCCTCCCAGCCTCCTAGCAGGTGAAACCCCATGCGCATCGACTTCTTCGAGGTGAAAGGCCCCCGGTGGGACCTGGCCCTGTGCGAGAGGGTGGAGCAGGCCTACGCCGCGGGGCTTCGGGTGTACGTGTGGGCCGAGTCCCAGGCCGACGCCCGGCACCTGGACGACCTGCTGTGGGAGTTCCGGGAGGACTCGTTCGTGCCCCACGGTCTGTGGCAGGGCGGGGACGGCATCGACGACCCCGTGGCCGTGGGCTGGATGCCGGGCAACCCCAACGGCGCCCGGTGCCTGGTGCTGGCCCGAGACGCCCGTCCGGACGAGATCCAGGGGTTCGACCGGGTGGTGGACTTCGCCCCGGTAGACCTGCCCGACCGGGTCGGCCCGGCCCGGCAGCGGTTCAAGGCCTTCCGCGCGGCCGGCCTGCCGGTACGCTTCCACAAGGCCTGATTTCGGCCCGCGGGGCGGCCGGCTTCCTCCCCCCTCCAACTTGACACGGACGAGCGCGCGCCCGTATACAGAGGAAGCACGCTACAGTAGGGAAATCGACCGGGGGAGGCGATGTCCCGACACCACACCCTGATAATCACCCGCGGCCGCAACGCCCATCGAGGCGCTTGCGGCCGTTTTGCGTTAAAGGCAGCAGATCTGGGGCGTGGGGCGCGCCACCGGAAACGCCCAACGGATCTCCGTATCCAAGACGCCGCAACTGGACGGCAGCCCCTTTCTCCCCGACATGATGAGCAAAGAGTTGGCAGATGTCGACAACGGACTCGACGGAGAAAAAAGCTCTCGCAAAATTCCCCCAAGGCACTCTCGGCGCGGCCTTATTCGTGGCTGGGTGGTGCGCACTCTTGGCCAGCCTCTGGTATTGCCTTCCACTGTTTGGCAATGTGCTTGGCATCACCGATTACGATAGCGCCGGTGTCGGAATGGTTGCGTTGTTCTTCGGCCTTCCAACGATGCTTGTGGCGGTTGGGCTGTTCTCCATCGGACAAGCAATCAACGGTCTTGCCTCCCGAATGGGTGCCCTTGGGCTGAGAGCTGCTCTAACCAGTCTCGGTTTGAGCATCCTGGCCTATTGGTCCGGCGCTTGGTGACCGACATTTACGTCTTCAGAATCTCGCCGTAGATCACGATCTCCTCGGCCTACTTCCTCGCCACGAACACAACCGGCCGGCACGGCGGTGGCGGCAGTCGAAGGTCACGGCGTAGCCGGTCCGCAGTCGGTTCATCACCGGCGTTCCCACATCCTGACCAGACCCCAATAAAGAGTCCCCTGGGCTCGTCACGCACGGTGTCGGCCCCCTCTGCCGGCCGGAGGACTTGCGGAGCCGCCGAGGCCCAGGTAGACTGGTTTGTACACTAGTCGGAAGGAGGAAGATGCAATGGAAACGATCGGGGCCTACGAGGCGAAGACACACCTCTCGGCGCTGCTCGACCGGGTGGCTTCGGGCGAGCGCATCACCATTACGCGCAGAGGGGTCCCCGTCGCCGTCCTGACGCCGGTCCCGGACGGGGTCCGGGACGCAACCTCTGCGGCGGCCGACCTCAGGCGCCTGCGGCGGGGGGCCCGACTCGACGGCCTGACGATCCGCGAGATGATCGAGGAAGGCCGGCGGTGAGCACTGTGGTTGTCGACTGCTCCGTGGCCTTGGCGTGGTGTTTCGAGGACGAAACCACGGAGTTCACCGAGGCCGTTTTGGACGCTGTGGTGGCCGGAGGAGCAGTTGTCCCTTGCCTGTGGCCGCTGGAGGCCGCAAACGTTCTCCTCGTTGCCGAGCGCCGAAAGAGGATCTCTGAAGCGCAGGCGACCCAGTTCCTGGACCGCCTCCTCGCACTGCCGATCCAGATCGAGACGCCTGTGGGCAACGAGACCTGGACACGGGTGCACGCGCTCGGGCGCACCCACGGCCTGTCGTCCTACGACGCGGCCTACCTGGACCTCGCCATCCGCAGGGGGCTGCCCCTGGCCACGCTCGATCGGGACCTGAAGAAGGCGGCCGAGAACTCCGGTGTGCCGCTGTTCGTTCCAGGGTGACTTTGGGGGCGTTCGTGCAGGGCGTGCTTGACGTAGGCCCATGGGGGATGGCCGCTGCAAAGTTAAAATAAGTTGCGTCCCAGAAGGGGAACGTTGTTCGGTTATTCGGTTGGGAAGGATGGCACTGCCTCCAGTCAGGGATCTTGGCTGGGAGCCTCGAAGAGGTACACGGTGAGTTCCGAGGATATTCGAAGGAACGCCGCGTCGTTTGTGAGCACGGCGTCGCACCGGGCGGCCATCGCCGTGGCGCAGTGGATCGCGTCCGGGGTGCGGAGCCCGTACCGGGCGCGCAGGTCTGCCGCGAGCAACGCGATGGACGGGGTGAGGTCCAGAAGCCGAAGGTGCGGAAAGTTTTCTAGAATTCTTGCGAGTTCCCGGGCGCGGCGGGGTTCTCCTGCCCGATAGGCCGGGACCAAGAGTTCCGTGAACACGAGGCTTGCCGCCACGCCTTGGAGTTCCCCGGCCTCCAGGCGTGCGAAAAACCGCCGTGCCGTCGGGTAGTGAACAGGATGGCGCTCGAGGAGGTAGATCCACGCCACCGTGTCGATGCCAACGGTCGAGCCCGGGGGGATGTCTTCGGGAGTCACCCGTCCCATTCCTCCCGCTCCCTCTTCAGGGCCTCCGCGGAGCCCCGCCACAGATCGCCCCCGATTCTTTCGAGTTTGTCGAGAGCGGATCGCTCGGCCTTCCGGACGACGATGGAATCCCCCTCTTGCCGGATCTCCAGGAGGTCGCCGGCCTTTAGGCCGAGGCGACGTCGGATGGCGGCCGGTATCACGATCTGGGACTTGCTGCTCAGACGAGCCACTGGCATGAGGGCGCCTCCCGTTTTTGCTTTACGTCGCAGTAAAGCAACGCAGGGGAGCCGCGTCAAGACTTGCTGGGTGCATGCGCCGGTCTACGGAGCGGTTCGTGATCCACCAAGCACGGCCGGCCGGTGGCCGAGCTGATCCCGGTGGGCCAGGTGCCGCGCTCTCGCGGAAGGGGGGCCCGGTTACGCCGCACGTTGTAGGCCCCCCACAGGGGCCGATGGGGGCTTCCAACAAACGCACTCCCTGGAGGGGCTTTCGGTGCGGGAGTTCCTCGAGGAGGGACGCAGGTACGGATACCCTTCGTGCTCGCCTGCTGCACTTCCTTCGGGACAAAGAGAAGCGGGAGGTGGATTTCCTGGTCACGCGCGACGGGGTCCCCTGGTTCTTGGTGGAGGTGAAGTCCTCCGGGTCGGCCCGTCTTTCGCCCCACCTGCTGCGGTTCCAGGAGGTCACCGGCGCGGCCCACGCATTTCAGGTTGCGCTGGACCTGGAGTTCGTGGACCGGGACTGCTTCGCCGAGAACCGCCTCCTCGTGGTGCCTGCGGCCACGTTCCTCTCGCAGCTCGTGTGAGACCAAGGCGTACTCAAAGCCATTGGACCCCTGATTCAGAGGGGCAGAGGGGCCTGCCGGAGAGCCGGGCGCGGCCCCTTAGCTCGCCGCGCAGCGCCTCTGTCGACCGGGCTGCGAGATGGTTCGGGGCTTACCTAGTTGCTATGAAACCAGTTTTCCGATTTTGTGCCTGCGCGGCGAATCTCAGTGCCCGGCTTCGCGCCCGGCCGGAGGCAGGTCCCTCTGCCTCGCCCCACCACCTTTAGTGTCCTAACGTCCCCACCCCCCTCTCCGTCTCCCGGTACGGTCCGGGGTCGAGCCCCAGCCGCTCGGCCGCCTCCACCGCCATGCGGGCCACCGCCCAGGCCTCGTCGCGGCGACCCAACCGGGCCAGAACCAGGGCCAGGTTGTTCAGGGGCTCGGGCCGTTCGGGTGCCGTGGCATGGGCTCGGCGCAGCGCGGCCTCGGCGCCGGCCAGGTCGCCCGCCGCCCACAGCGCGTTGCCCCACCCGAACGCCCCCCGCCAGTCCTCGGGCCAGCGCGCGAGAAAGGCCCGGTACCCCCGGGCCGCCTCGGCGGTGCGGCCGGCCTCCTCCAGGTTGGCCAGGGCGTCGAGGACGTCCTCCGGGCCTGCCGTGGCTGGCAGCTCCCCGGGCGGCAGCACCACCAGGCCGAACCCCCCGGCCCGGAGCCAGGTGCGCACGAACGTGCCGGTGGCCACCTCCTCGGGAAGCTCGCCGCCCGCGTGCAGGATCACCCCGCCCGGGCCGTACCCCACCAGCACCGAGTAGTGGTACACCGGGGCCCACGAGAGGCCCCGGTTCTCCAGCACCAGCACGGGGTGGCCGGCGGCCACCTCGGCGAACAGCCGCTCCGGCTCGGGGAGGATTCTCCAGGCCAGGAGGCCCCGGCCGCGGGCCTCCCGGGCCAGGTCAGAGGGGAACGTGCCCTTGCGGGCCGGGGTGTACACCAGGGGGCCGAGGTCGGCGGGGTCGGCCGGGCGGCCGGCCCAGGCCAGCACCATGGCCAAGGCGGCCGGGCCGCAGTGGTTGCGGGTCTGCCGGATCACCGGCACCCCCTCCACCCGGGCGGCCTCGGGCAGCCCGGCCCGGCGCAGGGCCAGCCGGGGCGCGCACCCGGCCGCGACCAGGGCGAGCGCGAGGAGGGCCGGAACGACCGGCCGAGGCCGCCAGGACACGGGGTGGAGGAAGGGGGCCTGGGCCGTCACCCCCACGGCGGGCGGCTCACGGCGTCCGCCGGACGGCCCCTCACCGGACCGTGCGCTTCACGAAGGGGAACACGTCCGTGTACCCGAGGATGTCCGTGATCAGGAGCACCACGAACACGAACACCGCCGAGCCGATGATCATGCCCAGGGGGTCGCCGCCGGCCGGCAGGGTGTCGAGCCGCTCCAGGGCCTCCCGGGCCTCGGCGTCCGAGAGCCCCAGGGCCCGGCGGTGGGCCTCGGCCGGGTCGATCCCGAGTTGCCGCAGCGCGTCGGCGATCTCCTGGCGCTCCAGCGCCGTGGCCAGCCGCTCCTGGGGCGAGAGCACCCGACGGGTCGGGATCCAGCCGGCCACCGCCGGAGAGGTGGGGAGCGAAAGGCACAGGAACGAGAACACGAGGACCAGGGCCGTGGGCGTCTTCCAAGAGCGTGCGAACCGCATGGGATCTCCTCCCGGCAAGAGACAGGGGAAACGCGAACCGGGCCGAGTGTAGGCAAACCGCCCGGCCGACTCAAGCCCCGGGAGCAGAGGCGGCCGTGGCCCTCCTGTGCCGGGGAGCACGCGGTCGGATCGCCCCTCGGTGGGGAAGCGGCGGAGTTGGGGGGGCGGCAGGGTCAGAAGTCCACCACCAGTGAGGTCAGGAACTTCGTGTCCACGTGCTCGGCGTCGGGAGCGGGCAGGGCGTTCTGGTAGTTCACGGTGTAGCTCAGGCCGAGCGAGAGGTTCCCGGCCAGGGCCACGATCAGGCCCGAGGTGGAGTTCAGGAAGTAGACGTCGGTGTCGTCGAACGAGATCGAGTAGTCCAGGGCCTGCTGGAACGTGACCGTGTCGGAGATGCGCCACTCGTAGTCGGCGGCCGCCTTGCCCGAGGCGTAGGTGTCGGAAGCCTCGGGCCCGGCCGCGAAGTTGTCGTAGTTCCACAGCATCCCCAGGCGCGCCTTGAGCTCGTGGGCCTCGCTTTTCACCACGTCGTACCCCACGCCGGGCCCCACCTCCAGGCGGGCGTCGTACCCGGAGAAGGTGTCCTTGAGATAGCCCACCGACACGAACCCGAACAGCCGCTCGGTCAGGAGCCGTTCGTACCGACCCTCGGCGCTCCAACGGCTGGCGGTCGGCTCGCTCTCCGTCTTGCCGTATAGGCCCGTGGCCGTGGCGGCAAAACGGTGGGTTCCCGCATCCAGCCCGGTCTCCAGGGTACCGGCCAGGGCCTCGGTCTCGGTGTTGCCCGAGGTGCGGGTGTACGAGAGTTCGGCCCGGTTCTTCCAGCCCTCGGCCGCCCGGACGGCAGCGGGTGTAAGGAGGGCGGCTGCGGTCACGGCTGCGGCGATCTTCATGAGATACTCCTTCGGAAATCCCCCGGCCCGGCCATTCTGCCCCGGTCCCGGCAGCCGTCAACCGCGGCGTCCCACAAAGAGGCTCGGGGCGCCCAGTCGTCCGGCCGGCATGGCCCGGCTTGAATCGGGCCTTTCCCCGGCGTATCGTTCATGAATGTGTTTTCCCCCGTGGGTCGGGCACGGAGACGAACGGATGGGTTACGGCGTGAAGGACGTGCTGCGCATGGAGGTGGCCCCGGCCCTGGGGTGCACCGAGCCCTCGGCCATCGCCCTGGCGGCGGCGGCCGCGGCCTCCTTGCTGGAGGGGGAGACGGCCGGGGCGGTCGAGGTGTGGGTGGACTCCAACGTGTACAAGAACGGCCTGGCCGTGTCCATCCCGGGGGCCCGGGGTGCGTCCGGGCTCGACCTGGCCGCGGCCCTGGGGGTGTTCGGCGGCGACCCCTACCGCAAGCTCGAGGTGCTCGACACCGTGGACGACCAGGCCCTGGCCACGAGCAAGCGGTTCGTGCGGGCCGGCGCGGTCCGCGTGCACCTGGTGGAAGACCGGCAGGGACTGTACGTGCGGGCCCGGGTGTCGGCCGCGGGTCGCACGGCCGAGTGCACCATCCAAGGGGTGCACGACGGCATCACCCGCCTGACCCTGGACGGCGAGGAGCAGCCGGACCATCCCCTACTGAGGCGTACCTCGGGCGAGCAGGAGAGCCTCCAGGACCTGGAGGAGTGGCTGCGCACCCTGAGCCTCCAGGACCTGCTCGACCTCCTCGACGACCTGGACGAGGACGACCTGGCGTTCCTGGAGCAGGGGGTGGAGTACAACCTCCGCCTGGCCGAGCACGGCCGCAAGTACGGCCCCGGCCTAGGCATCGGCCTGGGGCTCGACCGGCTGGTGCGCGAGCGGCTGCTCCAGCGGGACATGGTGCTGGAGGCCAAGATCTTGACCTCGTCGGCGGCCGACGCCCGGATGTCGGGGGTGAAGCTTCCGGCCATGAGCTCCGGGGGCAGCGGCAACCACGGGCTCACCGCCATCCTGCCCATCTGGGCGGTCAAGGATTTCGTGGCCCACCAGAGCAAGCGCGAGGTGCTCGAGGCCATCGCCCTGAGCCACCTGGTCACGGCCTACGTCAAGGCCCACACGGGCCGGCTGTCGGCGGTGTGCGGCTGCTCCGTAGCGGCCGGTGCCGGTGCCACGGCCGGGGTGACCTACCTGCTGGGCGGCAACCACCACCACATCGCAGGCGCCATCAAGAACCTGGTGGGCGACCTGGCCGGCGTGATCTGCGACGGCGCCAAGGCCGGGTGTGCCTTCAAGCTGGCCACGGCCGCGGGCACGGCCGTGCAGGCCGCCCTGTTCTCGCTGCACGGGGTCAATGTGCAGGCCACCGACGGCATCGTGGGCGCCTCGCCCGAGCAGACCATGCAGAACCTGGGCACCCTGAGCTGCGTGGGCATGATCGAGACCGACCACACCATCCTCCGGATCATGCTGGAGAAGCAGTTCGAGCTGGACTGAGCCCCTGGCGCCGGGTCTCCGCCGGCAACCTCGGCTCCCTCGAAGCGGACGACCCCGCTTACTGCTACTATCAACCCGGCGACAGATTAGGCGCGTCACCTCGGAGGGAGGGGCAAGGGACCTGCCTCCGGCCGGACGCGAAGCCGAGCATGAGATTCGCCGTGCAGGCACAGGACCGAAGAGCTGGTTACACGACAACTCGATGGAATCCGAACCATCTCGCGGTCCGAGCGTCAGAAACGCTGCGCGGCGAGCTAAGGGGCCGCGCCCGGCCCTCCGGCAGGCCCCTTGCCCCTCCGAGCAGGGAGTGATAGCGCCTGTTTATCCGCCGGGTTAATAAAGAGTATTGCGGTGGTACGGGGTTGGGGTCTGGTTCCGTCCGGGTGCGTGTGAGCCATTCGATCGTCGCGCCTTCTCATGCCGTTGCCTTCCCGTCGGTCCGGGGGCCGATAGCGGAGCCCCGGACATCCGTGGCGATCCGAACAGCCGGGGGGTGCGACGAGCCAAAGGGCTGCGCCCCCGGCACTCCACCCCTGCCAGCCTGCGCTCCGCAAAGGGAAAACCCACGAGTCTGGCAATGCTTTCGTTGCGATTCGTAGCAGATCACATGCGGAGGCAACGATGTCGGTTCCTGCGAGATATGTGCACACGAACCTGGTTGCGGAAGACTGGCGCGCCCTGGCCGCATTCTACGAGAGGGTCTTCGGGTGCGTGCCGGTGCCGCCGGAGCGTGACTATGCCGGCGAGGCGTTGGACGCGGGCATGGGGCTGCGGGGAGCCCGCCTGACCGGTGTGCACCTGCGGCTGCCCGGGCGGGGGGAGAACGGTCCCACGCTCGAGATCTTCAGCTACGATCCCCCGGCGGAGCGGGGGCAGACCGCCGTGAACCGGCCCGGGTTCGGGCACATTGCCTTTGCGGTCGAGGATGTGGAGGCTGCCCGACAGGCCGTCCTGGACGCCGGCGGCCGCGCCGTGGGCGAGGTGGTGACGCTGCGGGCGGCGAACGGCGCCCGGGTCCGCTGGTGCTACGTGACCGACCCCGAGGGCAACGGGATCGAGCTGCAGGCCTGGGAGCCGTAGCCGGTTGCCAGGGGAGCAGGTGGCGGAGAGGCCCACCCCCCGGCGGCCTCGTGGAAACGAGGATGCCGGGGGGTGCGAGATCTCAAGCGGTCGCTTTGGGGGCGGGCCGGAGGGTAAACAAGTGGTAGACCGTCATCACCGCTCCGGCCAGGAAGATCGCTCCGAAGAACAGGGCGGCTTTGAACCAGAACATCATGGTCATCTGGGCCGTGCTGTACCCGATGTCGAGGAACCGCTCCAGGTACGTCTGGAGGATTCCGGCCACGCCGAACACCAGACACAGGAAGAACATGGACACCGCCATGGTCCAGAACCCCCACTGGCCCAGTTTCTCCTGGTAACGGCGGATGCCCTTGAACTGGGGCAGGGCATAGTAGAACACGGTAAGGTTGAGCAGCGCGTATGCCCCGAAGAACGCCATATGTCCGTGGGATACGGTGATCTGGCTTCCGTGCGTGTAGTAGTTGACCGGAGGCAGTGTGTGGATGAAGCCCCACACCCCGGCTCCCAGAAAGTGATAGATCGCGAGGCCGATGATATAAATCCACGTGAGCCGGTTCACCATGGTGTTCCGGCGGTTGCGTACGTGGAGCCACGTGTCCACCACCATCAAGGCGATCGGGATCGGTTCCAGGGCACTGAAGATGCCGCCCCACCACAGCCAGTAGTCCGGAGAGCCGATCCAATAGTAGTGATGCCCGGTGCCCACGATTCCGGTAAACAGGAACAGGCCGGTCTCCAGGTACAGCCATTTTTCCACCACTTGGCGTTCGACGCCGGTGACCTGGAGGACCACAAAGGCTACAATTGAGGCGGTGATCAGCTCCCAGGCCCCCTCGACCCATAGGTGGATCACCCACCACCAGTAGTAGTAGTCCGCGTTCAGGCTCCGGTAAAACGGGATGCCCAACAGGTACAGCAGGGCCAGGAACACCACTCCGCCCACGAGCATCCACTGGATCACGCTGCGGCGCTTCGCTCCGATCACGGTGAGCAGAACATTGGCGATGAAGATGAGGGCTGCCACCACGATCACCAGGTCGAGCGGCACGGGAATCTCCAGGAGGGGTTTCCCCTGGGTCCACCCGAACAGAAACCCCACCACTGCCGTCACGGCGGCCAGCGCGAACAGCCCCAGCTGGAGGTAGGCCAGCTTTGTGCTGAACAGCTCCCGCTCACACTCAACGGGAAGGATGAAGTACGCTCCGCCCATGAACCCAAGGAGGAGCCATGCCACCAAGAGGTTGGTATGGATCGCCCGTGCGGTGGCGAACGAGAACGCGTCCACCAACCACTGGGGGAGGGTAAAGGCGTAGTTCACCGCCAACCACAGCCCCATCGCGATCTGGAGCACGAACAGCAGCAGGGAGAGTTGTATGTACGGCAAGGCGACTTTTTGGCTCTCGTACCGGATGGTCATCGGGCCACCTCCTCACCTGAGCCCCAAAACGAAGTCCGCGATGAGCTCGGCGGTCTCGCGCGAGACGTTCTGGGGAGGCATGCCGGAGTCGGGGTTCACGGACGCAGGGTCCAGGATGTAACGCACCAGGGTATCGCGGTTGTACCGGGTCTCCTTGGCGATATCACCGAAGTCGCCCGCGATGTCCCGGCCTTGGTTCTCGAAGGAGTGGCACCCCCCGCACGCGCCAAGCACGATGTCGAGCTTCTGGAGCTTGTGGGGCTCCTTCTCCCGCAGTCGCGCCGCCCGCACGTACTTCTCGTCCTGGGGAGGCCAGCCTCGGTTTTCGATGTCCGCCACCCAGCGGAGAAACTCTACCAAGTCCTCGGCCTCCCTCCGGGTGACCCCCAACCTGGGCATCTTCCGGAAGGAGCCCTTGTAGACCTTTTCCGGCTCCATCACGATGGCGATGATGTTGTTCGGGCCGAGGCGGTAGTACGCTTTGGTCATGTCCGGGGCGTAATAGCCCCCGAACCCGAGGATGGTGTGACAGTCGTTGCAGTTGTACTTGTGCCAGACCTTCTTCCCCGCCACGACCTGGTCGGTGATCCGATCGGTGTTGGCATAGGCCGGCTCCTGGCGGTGGAAGTCCACCGTGAGCCATATGAAGATGCCGGCGGACATCAGGGTGCCCACCCAAAAAATGGATTTTGCGGTTTTCTTGGTCATAGGGGCCTTACCTCCTCTCCGCGCGTCGAGCGGCACCCGCTCGGAGCGCAGACTTGTCCTAACACCGTTCGCCTGTGTCGGCGCCGGTGCATGAGTTTGGCTCAGAGTGCGCGCATCCTGGCCACTTCCAGGGACAAACCACGTCCCAGAAAACGCACTTTGCTCCTGGAGGGCCCCAAGGGCCTTGATATGGGTCAAGGTTTGCGAGATGGGGTCGGTGTCTTGCCTTCGCTGGAGCCCTCTTCGTGCCCGCCCAGCAGGGGGGTAGACCAACCTGCTCTGAGGGGTCAAACGGTCGCCCAAGGGAAACGCACTCCTCGCTGCCGGGAGCCTTTCGGATGGTGTCGGAGAACTTGCGGGCGTCTTCGATCCAGGTATTGCTTCGGGGGTGGATCGCGCTCGCAGAACCGCGCGGGCTTGACGAAGCCGCCGGGACGACAGAGGCCGAGAACGGAGGACGGGCTGTGGAGAAGAGGGTGCTGTCTGCGGGGATCGTGCCGGTGCGTCTGACCCCGGAGGGGCCGAGGTTTCTCGTGCTCCGGGCGTACCGGTACTGGGACTTCCCCAAGGGGGAGGTGGAGCCGGGGGAGGAGCCGCTCGAAACCGCCCTGCGGGAGGCCCGCGAGGAGACCGGCCTCCGGGAGTTCCGGTTCCGGTGGGGCACGCAGTGGCGGGAGACCCCGCCCTACGGCAGGGGAAAAGTGGCTCGGTACTACGTGGCCGAGGCCGGGGCGGGGGAGGTGCGGCTGGGGGTGAACCCCGATCTGGGCCGGCCCGAGCACCACGAGTACCGGTGGCTGGGCTACGAGGACGCCCGGCGGCTCCTGGCCGACCGGGTCCGACCGGTTCTGGACTGGGCCAACGGGCTGGTCACGGCCGGTGAGGGGCGGTGAGGGGCATGGGCAAAGGGGCGAGGTGCGACGGTGCGTGGCCGAGCACAAACGAGAAAAGGGCCAGGCGCTTCCGCCTGGCCCTTCGTTCGCTCATGGTGGAGCCGATCGGGATCGAACCGACGACCTCTTGAATGCCATTCAAGCGCTCTCCCAGCTGAGCTACGGCCCCACGAGAGAATCGGCTTTTTACCAGACCCGACAGGGGGTGTCAATGCCCGACGCGCCCTTTCCGCTCAAGTTTGGCCCGGGCGAGGTCGATCGGAAAGCCCAACTCCTGTGCGGAGGGTTGCCCGATGCGCGTACTCGTCGTGGACGACGAACCCACCACCCTGCAGATCGTGGAACACACCCTGCTGGCCGCCGGATACGAGGTGGATCTTGCCCCCGACGGGGAGGCGGCGTGGGATGCCCTGGAAGCTACCCACCACCGGATCGTCCTCACCGACTGGCTCATGCCCCGGCTCTCCGGGCTGGAGCTCGTAGAGCGGATCCGGTGGAGCAGTGACCGGTCTTACACCTATATCATCATGCTCACCGTGAAAGAGACTCTCCCAGACCTTGTCCAGGCCCTGGACGCCGGGGCCGACGATTACCTGACAAAGCCGTTTCGCTCCGAGGAGCTCCTCGCCCGGATCCGTGCCGGGGAGCGGATGGTCGAGCTCCACGACCGGCTCGAGGACCGCATCCGCCGGCTCGAGGAGGCTCTGGACGAGGTGCGACATCTGCGCGGGCTCCTGCCCATCTGCATGGTCTGCCACAAGATCCGCGACGACAAGAACTACTGGCATCAGCTCGAGTTCTACCTACAGACCCACGCGGGCCTGGAGTTCACCCACGGCATGTGCCCCGACTGCGCCGCGCGCTGGAAGGAGGGGAACGGGCTGGGGTAGATCACTCGGCCTTTTCTTCTCCCAGCAGGTGCCACAGCCAGGCACTGGTGCGCATGCCCGTCCATAGGTCGGCGATGTGGAACCGCTCGTCCGGGCCGTGGGCCCGGTCGTCGGGCCGACCGAACCCCAGGAGCAGCACCGGTACCCCCAGGAGCCTCTGGAACGTCTCCACTACCGGGATAGAACCTCCTTCGCGGATGAGCACCGGCTTGGCCCCGAACCCCCGGGCCAGGGCGTTGCGTGCCGCGTCCATGAACCGGCCTCGGACCGGTACGAGCACCGGCCGGGCGCCGTGGAGCCGCCGCACCTCGACCCGGCACCCCGGCGGGGTGCGTTCCCTCAGCCACGCTTCCAGCAGATCGGCGATCTCCTCCGGATCCTGGTCGGGCACCAGCCGGCACGAGACCTTGGCCCGGGCCTCGGCCGGGATCACGGTCTTCGCGCCCTCTCCGGTGTACCCGGCCACGAGGCCGTTCACGTCCAGGGTGGGCCGGGCCCAGACCCGCTCCAGCACCGAGAAGCCCTCCTCCCCGGGCAAGGAGTCCACCCCCAGGTCGAGGCAGAGGGCGGCCTCATCGAAGGGCAGGCGGGCGAACGCGTCCCGCTCCCACGGCTCCAAGGGCCGCACCCGGTCGTAGAACCCGGGCACCGTCACCCGGCCGCGGTCGTCCTGGAGCGATGCCACGAGCCGGGCCAGGGCGTTGGCCGGGTTCGCCACGGCCCCGCCGAAGGTGCCGGAGTGGAGATCCCGGTTGGGGCCCCGGAGGATCACCTCCAGGTACACCAGGCCCCGCAGGCCATAGGTGATCGCCGGCACCGAAGGGTCGAGCCGGCCAGAGTCGCTCACCACCACCGCGTCGCACGCGAACCGGTCCCGGTTCTCCACGAGGAACGGCTCCAGGTGCTCGCTGCCGGCCTCCTCCTCGCCCTCGAACAGCACCACCAGGTTCACGGGGAGCCGCCCGTGGAGCTCCAGGTGGGCCCTCAAGGCGGCCAGGTGGCAGAACAACTGCCCTTTGTCGTCGGTGGCTCCGCGTGCCACGAGGCAACCGTCACGCACCGTCGGCCCGAACGGGTCCGAGGTCCAGCCGTCGGCCGGGTCGGCCGGCTGCACGTCGTAGTGGCCGTAGAGCAGGATGGTGGGGCTGCCCGGAGCTCCCCGCCACTCGGCCACCACGGCCGGGTGGCCGCCGGTGGGCTCGGCCCGGGCCTCGAAGCCGGCCCGAGCCAGGCGGGCCGCGAGCCACTCGGCGCACCGGGCTACATCGGCCGCCCGCTCGGGGTCGGCGCTGATCGAGGGGATGCGCAGGAACTCGGAAAGCTCCTCGAGGAGTTCCTGGCGTCTTGCCTCTAACCGTTCCAGGACCGGACCCGCATCGCCCATGGACCTGCCTCCTTTCTCCGTCGCGATCCTCCGCGCCGACCGATGATACCGATCCTGGCGAAAGCATTGCCAGACTGGCGCCGCTTTCTTTGTTGAACCGGCGGCTGGAGGGGCCCGTTTCCCCCTTGCCCCGTTCTCCGGAAAAAGCGGCCCGTTCCGCCGCGGGGTCAATAACAGGAACCCCGCCGTGGCCACCTTGAGCCGGGGCGCCCACGAGCCGAAAAGAGATCCGGATGACCTCCGACGATCCACGGCCTTTTGAGACCGACGACCGAAGACCGAAGTTATCGAGGTGCCGCCATGACCCTGGACGAACTCGTGGAGCGAGCCGGCGGGCTGGTGTCGCTGCCCGAGGTGTGCCTGCGCCTGAACGACGTGATCTCGGACGAGCGGGCCACGGCCGAGGACGTGGCCGAGACCCTTCGGGCGGACCCCGCGCTCGCGGCCCGGGTGCTCAAGCTGGTGAACAGCGCTTTCTACGGCCTGCCCCGCCGGGTGGAGACCGTAACCCACGCGGTGGCGCTGCTGGGACGGGAGGAGGTCCGGGCCCTGGCCGTGGCCACGGCCGCGGCCGAGACCTTCCGGAATGTGCCCCCTGCCGATGTGAGCATGGACTCGTTTTGGCGCCACAGCGTGTACGCCGCGGCCGTGGCGGCAACGCTGGCCCCCGGGGTCCGCCGGATCGGGCGGGAACGGCTGCTCCTGGGCGGCCTGCTCCACGATGTGGGTTGGCTGGTCCTCTTGCATCTGGAGCCGGAGAGGGGCCGAGCCGTGCTCGAGGCGGACGGGGAGGGGTGGGAGCAGCTGCACCGGGTGGAGAGGGATGTGCTCGGCTTCACCCACGCGGGCGTGGGGGCAAGGCTGCTGAAAGGCTGGGGGCTTCCCCAGAGCCTGTGGGAGCCCGTGGCGTTCCACCACGAGCCTCATCTCGCCGAGGCCCATGCGGCTGACGCCGCCCGGGTCCACATCGCCAACGCGGCGGCCAGCGTGCGCCAGCCGGGCATCCTCTGCGTGGAGCCGGGGGAGGAGTTCCCCGTGCTGCCGGAGGCCTGGGCAGCGGCCGGGCTGGATCTGCAGGATCTGGAGGCCCGGCTGCCCGAGGCCGAGGAACGGTTCGACGAGACCCTGGAGATCGTGTTCTCGGGCTACACCACGATATACTGAGGCCCATGGACCGGCCGGCACCCCTCTACGACCTGACCCATCCCCTTTCGCCCCACACCCCGGTGTACCCCGGCGACCGGCCCGTGGGGGTGAGGCTCGTGGCCTCCCTGGAGTCCGAGGGCTACCGGGCCCGTCGCCTCGACCTGGGCACCCACTCCGGCACCCATGTGGACGCCCCGGCCCACCTGATGCCGGAGGGGACCCCCCTGGACCGGCTGCCGCTGGACCTGTGGGTGGGGCCGGCCGTGCTCGCGGACCGGGAGGAGCTCGGCACCGCCGCCCACCTGCCGTCCCGGGTGTTGGTCCGCGGGGTGGGGGAGGGGGGGCTCTCGTCCGAAGAGGCGAGGCTCCTCGTGGCGGCCGGAGTGAGACTGGTGGGCGTGGACGGCCCCAGCGTGGATCGGGTGGGCGCCGCAGAGCTTGTGGCCCACCGGATCCTGCTGGGCGCGGGGCTCGCCGTGGTGGAGAACCTGCGGCTCCAGGGGGTGCCTTCGGGGCCGGGAACCTTGTACTGCCTGCCCCTGGCCGTGGCCGGGGGCGACGGCGCGCCGGCACGGGTGCTCTGGGACTCTGGGGAGCGATCGTGAGCACCGGGGAGCCCCAGAACATCCGGGAGGAGGACCTGGAGATCACGTTCTTCCGGGCCTCGGGTCCCGGCGGGCAGCACCGGAACACCCGGGAGACCGGGGTGCGGATCCGGCACCTCCCCACGGGCATCGTGGTCACGGCCACCGAGCGTCGCAGCCAGGCCGAGAACCGCCGGATCGCCCTGGAGCGCCTGGCCGAGGCCCTCCGTCGCCGCCGCAGAAGGCGAAAGCGCCGCATTCCTACCCGGCCGGGCCGGGCGGCAAGGGAGCGTCGTCTGCGCGAGAAGCGCCTGCACAGCCGCAAGAAGGCGATGCGCCGGGGGGAGGAGTAGGGGGAGCGGTGAGGCTTCGCTCGGATCCTGCACGACCGGGCGTTACTAAGGCCTACGAAGGTATTGCCGGACGCGGGTGGGGGGCTGGCTCCGGCCGGGCGCGAGTGCGGCACCCTCTTCGCCGCGCCTTCGCATGCCGTTGTCAGCCCGGCAGGCCGGGGCACCGGTGGCGGAAGTTCCGGAACTTCCAAGGCGATTCATGCTTGGTAAGGGCGCGGCGAGCTAAGGGGCCGCGCCCGGCTCTCCACCAGCCCCCCACCCGCTGGTTCCCTTGTGAACGCCGGAGATCTGGCAATGCTTCCGTTGGTATTAATACTTCCTCCCGCGTTCTCTTTCGGAAGGCCGGTCGGGCCTCCGGCCCGTCTCGTACCGGTAGAGGTGGTAGGCGCAGTCCGGCCCCACCAGCGCCCGCGCCGCCTCGGGCGGGAGCCGGAGCCTTCCCCTCAGGATCAGCGAGCGGTAGAGGTACCGCAGGCGGACCTCCTCGGCCCGTGGGTTTGCCATGGTCACGTCGCCAGATCGGCCATCCGGGCCGAGAGCGCGGACACGAGGTCATGGGGCGAGAGGAACACGATCAGCCCCCTGCGGCCCCCGTTGACCCCGATCGTGTCGAACTCCATCAGGGAGTCGTGGACCCACACCGGCACGGGTTTTCTCACCCCGAACGGGCTGATGCCCCCCACCCGATACCCGGTGAGCCTCTCGGCCTCGTCCACCGTGGCCATGCGGGCCGACTTCACCCCGGCCAGACGGGCGAGCTTCTTGAGCGAGAGCTCCCGGTGGCCCGGGAGCAGGCACTGGCAGAACCGGCGGTCGCCCAGGGCCACCACCAGGGTCTTGGCCATGGCCTCCACCGGCCAGCCCAGGGCCTCGGCCGCGTACTCGGCTCCCTTGACCCGGTGGTCGTACTCCCGGGCCTCGTGGGGGATCTTCTTCTGCCTCAGGAACCGGATCGCTGGGGTCGTGGCCATTGGATCCATCCTTACCGATCGAGCGGGTTTCGGAGGGACACCTCCGTTTACCACCTTCCCGGCCCCCCGCTCAACGATCGCCGCGCGGGCGGCTTGACGGCAAGGAGCCAGGCACCCAACATATCGGCTTCCGGTGATGGTTCCGGGCGCGGGGAGTAATACCAAGTTGCGTTCAAAGCCATCAGACCCCTGAACCGGCGGGGCAGGGAGCCTGGTGGAGCGCCGGGCGCGGCGTAAGTCGGATGCTGCACTCACGCACGGCCGGAACCAGGCTCCTTGCCCCGGCCCCCCCGGGATGGATCTTGCTTTGAACGCAACTTGGTATAAGGAGGGAGATCCGATGCCGAGCACCTTTCTGAGCCGTGTGGTGCGGGCGGCCAAGCTGGATCCGAACCTGTACGAGGAGGTGGAGGCCGACCGCTCGGCCCTGGGCCAGGCCGTGGGCGTGGTGGTGCTCTCGAGCGTGGCCGGGGGGATCGGGGGGTACGGCCAGCTCGGCCTCCTGGGCGGCACCCTGGCTGCCTTGGCCGGGTGGTACGTGTGGGCGTACCTGGCGTACTGGGTCGGCACCCGCCTGTTCCCCGAGCCCGAGACCCGGGCCGACCACGGCGAGCTGCTGCGCACGGTGGGGTTTGCGGCTTCCCCGGGTTTGATCCGGGTGGTGGGGGTGGTTCCGGCTCTCCAGTGGGTGGTGCACGTGGTGGCGGGGGTGTGGACCATCGCGGCGATGGTGGTGGCCGTGCGGCAGGCCCTGGACTACAAGAGCACGGCCCGGGCCGCGGGCGTGAGCCTGCTGGCGTGGGTGGTGCAGGGGTTCGCTGTGGGGTTACTCGTGTGGCTCTTCGGGGGCTCTTGATCCCCTGGGGTCCGGCCGGAGCAGGGCGGCCAGCCAGACGAGCACGCCCGCCAGCAGGCCCGCGATCATCGGCGGGATCGCCAGGTCCTCCCAGGCCGCGGGCCGCGCCTTGGTCCCCGCCACCCGTAGGGTGACCCGGGCGCCGAGGGCGTGGGCTTCGTCGTTGTAGTACCCCTCCAGTGTGGTTCGGGCCGACCCTCCCCCGGGGGAGGGGTACTCCACCACCACGGTCCAGGATCTCACTCCCACCTTCTCCCGGGCCACCACCGTGCCCGTGACCGGCTGCGACCCGGCCACGAACCGGACCGTGGCGGCCGCGAGCCACAGCGCGGCCGCGAGCGCTACCGCCGCCAGCCCGTACAGGGTCCAGCGCACGGCTCTCACGGCGCCTCCGGCCGATGGCGGCGGGTCGCGGATGCCACGCCGGCCCTCAGTTCCGGAACCCCTGGACGGGAGCCGGAATTCGGCCGCCCCTCCCCACGAACCCGGCGCAGGAAGTGGGGTTCACCGGCATCACCGGCGCCTCGCCCAGCAGCCCCCCGAACCGGACCCGGTCGCCCGCGACCTTGCCCGGAGCCGGGATGATCCGCACGGCCGTGGTCTTGCCGTTGGCCACGCCGATCGCCATCTCGTCGGCGATGATCCCGGCCAGGGTCTCGGCGGAGGTGTCGCCCGGAACGGCCACCATGTCGAGCCCCACCGAGCATACCGCGGTCATGGCCTCGAGCTTCTCCAGGGTCAGCACCCCTTCGGCCGCCGCCTGGATCATGCCCGCGTCCTCGCTGACCGGGATGAACGCTCCCGAGAGCCCCCCGACCGAGGACGAGGCGAACACGCCCCCCTTCTTCACGGCGTCGTTGAGCATCATCACGGCCGCGGTGGACCCTGGCGCCCCGGCCCGGGCCAGGCCCATGGCCTCGAGGATCCGGGCCACGCTGTCCCCCTCGGCCGGGGTGGGCGCCAGCGACAGGTCCAGGATGCCGAACCGGGCCCCCAGCCGGCGGGCCACCTCTCGCCCCACCAGCTCCCCCATGCGGGTGATCTTGAACGCGGTCTTCTTGATGGTCTCGGCCACCTGCCCCAGGTCCGCGTCCGGAGCGAGCCCCTCCAGAGCCCGGCGCACCGCGCCCGGTCCGCTCACCCCCACGAGCACCGTGGCCTCGGGCTCGCCCGGGCCCAGGAACGCCCCGGCCATGAACGGGTTGTCCTCCACCGGGTTCGCGAACACCACCAGCTTGGCGCACCCGATCCCGTCCCGGTCGGCCGTGAGCCGGGCCGTCTCTCGGACGATCCGGCCCATCTCGAGGCAGGCGTCCATGTTGATGCCGGTGCGGGTGCTGGCCAGGACCACCGAGGAGCACAGCCGCTCGGTCTCCGCGAGCACCCGGGGAACGGCCCGGATCAGGGCCTGGTCCACTTCGGTGGCGCCTTTGTGGACCAGGGCCGAGAACCCGCCCACGAAGTTCACCCCCACGTCCGCACCGGCCTCGTCCACGGCCCGGGCCACCTCCAAGAACGCCTCGGGCTCGGCCCGGGGCACCACCCAGGCCAGGGGGGTCAGGCTCACCCGGGTGTTCACGATGGGGATCCCGAACTCGGCCTCGAGAACGGTCGCCACCTCCCCGAGCCGGCCGGCCCGGGCCCGGATCTTGTCGGCCACCTTGCGGCCGCACGCCCGGGGATCGGGGTCGGAGCAGTCCCACAGCGAGATGCCGAGGGTGACCGTGCGCACGTCCAGCCGGTCCTCGGCGATCATGCCGATGGTTTCGAGGATCTCCTCGCTCGAAAAGCGCATGGGCTCTTCCTGTAACTTCCGCTAGAAGGCTAGAACGCTGGAAGGCTGAAACCCTCCGTTCCAACAGGTTCTAAGCGTTGCCGTACCTGATCGCCTCCGCCTCACGGTCCGCCGCCGTCCCGCGGGCAGGGGGCCTGGTGGAGAGCCGGGTGCGGCGGCATCAGGCCCCCCCGAGGCCCAACTCTGACTTCTGAATTCTGTCCTCTGATCCCTGGCTCCCCTACACCCGGTGCATGTAGCGGAACACCTCGGCATCCTGCACCATGACCTTGAGCCCCATGCCCTCCAGGGCCTCCTCCAGGGTGCGGGACAGCTCTGCCAGGCTCAGGGGGCTCCTCTCCATATCGGCCAGAAGCGTCATGGCGAAGATGTCTCCGCCGAGGATCTTCTGGTTGATGTCCTCGATGTTCACCGTGGCCTCGGCCAGGGCCGTGGCCACCTTGGCCACGATGCCCACCTGGTCCCTGCCGAGCACGGTCACCACGATCTTGCGGGCCATGAGGGTCACTCCTGAGAACGGCTGGGAAGCTGGAAGCTGGTGTTCCGTTCCACAAAAAAGCATATCCATTCCGGCGGTGGGGCTGGGGGCTCCGACGAAGCGCGACGGCCGAGCAGCTCGGGCCGTCCGGCGCCAGGGGAGCGGCTGCGGCGCGTGCTCTCACGCGCCGCAGCGGACCGCGCCGAGGCGGCCCCTGCGAGGCCGTTCAGCGAAGGAGGGGCCCCCAGCCCCACCGTCCCCGGGAATGCACGAACTTGCGAACCACGACACGAGAAAGCTAGAAGGCCCTGAATCGTTTTCGGGCCTTCCGCCCCTGTTGTTGCCGCCGGCCGGCCGCCGAGGGCCCCTCGCGCCCTTCGGCCCGGGGGGCGGTCACGTCCCTCGTTCGAGCTCGTAGCCCCGGGGGGTGATCAGCCAGTCTCGCCAACGCCGGGTGGAGCGGTTGCCCACGATCACCACGCTCATCATGTCCACCGGCTCCCGGGGTACCCTGCCGAGGGTGGTGAGCCGCACCTCCTGGCCCGGCCGCAGGGCGTGGCGCACGATGCCGGCCGGGGTGTCGGGGCCCCGGTGGGCCGCGAGGATCTCGCAGGCCCGCTCCAGGTGGCGCACCCGCTTGCGGCTGCGGGGATTGTACAGGGCCACCACGAAGTCCGCTGCCGCTGCCGCCTCCAGCCGCCGCTCGATCGCGTCCCAGGGTGTGAGGAGATCCGAGAGGCTCACCACGGCGAAATCGGTCATGAGCGGTGCCCCCAGGAGGCTCGCGGCCGCGCTCACCGCGGTGACCCCCGGCACCACCTCCACCGGCACGGTACCCTCGGGGTCGAGCCGCTCCAAGAGCTCCAGCACAAGCCCGGCCATGGCGTACACCCCGGGATCGCCGGTGCACACCACGGCCACCCGCCGGCCCGCCAGGGCGGCCTCCACCGCGGCCCGGCACCGCTCGGTCTCCCGGGTCATACCGGTGGCCACCACCTCCTTGCCCGAGGCCAGATCGCCCAAGAGCCCGATGTACTTCGTGTACCCCACCAGGACCTCGGCCGACTCCAGGGCCCCCAGGGCGCGCAGGGTCATGTGGGCCCGCCCGCCCGGACCGATGCCGACGACAGAGAGCATGTCAGGAAACCTCCTGGGTCGTGCGCGCGACCCCCGGGCGGATCGCCACCGCCAGGGTCCAGGTGGAACCTTTGACCTTGGGGAGCGCCAGCCGGCCGCCGGGGCTCGCGGCCAGGGCCGCGGCCTCGGCCACGCTGGGGGTGCCCACGGCCCGGCGGACCCGCTCGGAAGGGGTCGGCACCTCCACCGCCTCCAGCGCCTCGGCCGGGAACACCCGCAGGGGAACCCCCAGCTCCCCCGCCAGGCGGTGGAGGGCGGGCTCGTCGGCCTTGGCGTCCACCGTGGCCACGGCCGTGAGGCTCAGCTCGCTCCAGCCGGCCCGGCCGAGCGCCGCGCGGATCCCCTCCACGACCTCGCCGGGGTCGGCCTCTCGGCGGCACCCCACCCCGGCCACGAGGCAAGGGGGCCGGAGGTACAGTGCCGCTCCCGGCTCGGGCCGCAGCCGGGGGGACACCGCCAGGAGCACCCCGGGGAACCCCCGGGCCTCCTCCTCGCTCTCGGTGGCCCGGTCCAGGTGGTCCCGAATCCCGTCCAGGAGGGGAAGCCCCCCGGCAACGGGATCGGCCCAGGCCCCGACGGGCTCCCCGTTCGCCAGGGCCGCGTTCACGGTCGTGAGCCCCTGCCGGGGCTCCCACCGGAACCCCCGGGCCTCGGCCCAGACCTCGATCGCCGGCTTTCCGAGGGCATCGGTGGCCGTGGTGATGACCGGCGTCCCGCCGAGAACCCGGGCCGCGTGCCGGGCCAGGTCGTTGGCCCCGCCCAGGTGGCCCGAGAGGATCGGCACGGCGAACCGGCCGTCGGGATCGAGCACCACCACGGCCGGGTCCCGGGTCTTGTCCTCCAGAAGACTCGCGATGGCGCGAACCGCGATGCCGGCCGCCATGACCAGGAAAAACCCCTCCGCCTCCTTCCAGAGCCGGGCCAGGAGCGCCGCGACCGGCTCCCGGAGGGGCTCGTCGCCGTCCACGGCGAACCGCTCCGGCACCCACACCCGGCACCCGGCCAGCCCCTCGGCCAGGCGCCGGGCCGTATCCGCCCCGACCCGCGTGAGGGCGACGGCGTGAAGCTGTGTGGACATTCGGTGCCCTTTGCCCGGGGAGCCTGTCAGGGGTCCGTTTCCCCTGTCTTCTGTCCTCTGTCCTCTGATTCCTGACACCGGAACCCGTGGATGAACCCCGGGTCGTAGAGCTTGGACCGGGGGAAGCCGTCCCAGCCCTGGAGCCGGGGCCGCAGGGCCTCGCCCACCAGGATCATGGCCTGCCGCCGGAACCCGGCCTCCCGGACCTTTTCGGCGATGTCCGAGAGCGTACCGGTGACCCACGACCCATCGGGCCACGAGGCTCGGTGGACCACAGCCGCCGGGGTTTCCGGGGGTCGCCCCCCCCGGAGGCAGGCCTCCACCACCTCGTCGATCCGGCCCACCGACAGGAACACGCACAGGGTGGCCCCGGTGGCGGCCAGCCGGTCCAGGGACTCCGCCTCGGGCACCGGGGTCCGGCCGGCCAGCCGGGTGAACACCACGGTCTGGCTGACCCCAGGCAGGGTGAGTTGGGTGCCCAATGCCGCGGCCGAGGCAAACGCGGAGCTCACCCCGGGGATCACCCGGCAGCGGACTCCCGCGGCCTCGAGGGGCGCGATCTGCTCCTGGATGGCGCCGTAGAGCGAGGGGTCGCCGGTGTGGAGCCGCACCACCCGCCGGCCGGCCCGGGCCGCTTCGAGGCAGATCCGGGTCGTCTGCTCCAGGTCCAGGGGGGCGGTGTCGTGAATCTCGGTCCCGGGCCGGGCCCACCCGAGCACCTCGGGGTTCACCAAGCTGCCGGCGTACAGGATGACGTCGGCCGCCTCCACGGCCTCCCGGCCCAGCACGGTGATGAGCCGGGGGTCGCCGGGGCCGGCGCCCACGAACACCACCTCGCCGGGGCGAACAGTGGAAGAAATTCGGTCGTCGGTCGGAACTTCGGTCTTCGGTCGTCGGTCGTCGGTCATCGGTCCGGGGCCTTCGGCCCGCTTGAAGGCTGGAAAGCTAGAAAGCTGGAAGGCTGAAAACCTCCTCCCAGTAACTTCGGTCGTCGGTCGGAACTTCGGTCAACGGTCGTCGGTTTACGGTCTTCGGTTCGCTGGCGGCCAGAGGGTTGGGCAAGCGCACACCACGAACCGCCCCTACACTCCAAACAGAAAATCCGTGTCGATCTGTGTCCATCTGTGGCCAAAAGGTTTTCGCTTCCAGCCTCCTAGCCTTCCAGCCTCACCAAACACACCGGGTTCTCCGGGACCATGCGGTGCCGGCCGGCCACGGGGCGGGAGCGGCTGGCGCGCACCTCGGTGATCTCGGGCTCGAGGGACCGAGCCCGGGTCCACGCGAGCGTCTCGGCCTGGGTCTCCAGGAGCACGGCCGCCACCAGGAGCACCCCGCCGGGCCGGAGCCGCCCCCAGGCCACGTCCAGCACGGCCGCGAGCCGGCCGCCGCTTCCGCCCACGAACACCCGGTCCGGATCGGGCAGCGCTTTCAGTGCGCCGGGCGCCTCCCCCTCCACCGGAACGAGCCCGGCGGCCCGGAACCGGCGGCGGTTCTTCCGGATGTGGCTCACGCCCTCGGCGGTCTTCTCCACGGCGTACACGCGCAGGCCCGACCGCAGCAGGCACGCCTCCACCGACACCGACCCCGACCCGGCCCCCACGTCCCACAGCACCCCGGCCTCGGGCAGGTCCAGGAGTCCCAGGGCCACGGCCCGGACCTCCCGCTTGGTGATCAGCCCCCGGTCGTGGGAGAACGCCCCGTCCGGGATCCCCGGGCCCAACGGCCGGGCCGGGACCCCGTTTCGCAGCAGGAGCACCACGTTCAGGTCCGAGCCGGTCCAGTCCCGGAACTCCGACACCGGGCCGCGGGTGACCCTCTCGGTGGGGAGGCCCAGGTCCTCGGCCACCACCATCTCGTAGCCGTCCCACCCGGTGTCCTCCAGGAACGACGCGATCCGGGTCGGGGAGTTCTCCGCGTCCGTGAACACCCCGATCCGCCGGGCCCCCAGAAGCGGGGCCAGGTTCTCCAGGGGGCGGCCGTGGAGGCTCGCGAACCGGGCGTCGCTCCAGGGCTCGCCCGCCCGGGCGAACGCGAGCTGCATGGACGAGATCGCGGGGACGATCTCCACCTCGTCCCGGGGGAACCGCCGGAGCACCAGGGCCGCCGCGCCGAAGAAACCGGGATCCCCCGACGCCAGGAGGACCGCCCGCAGGTTCGGGTCGGCCGCGACCCGAGCCACCACGTCGGTTACCCGGTGATCCTCGAACGGGAGGATCTCGCCCCGGAACCCGGGCACCAGAGCCAGGTGCCGCCGGGACCCGGCGAGCAGGTCGGCCCGGGCGATGCGCTCGGTCACCTCGGCCGGAAGCCCCCGGGCGCCGGGCTCCACCCCGGCCACCAGCACCCTCACGGCGCCCCCTCCCGGGCGAGCACGGACTTGTCGTAGCCGAACAGCACGGCCTCCACCGGCGCCCGGCCGCCCAGCCGCTCCCAGGCCCTGCGGGCCACCCGTTGGGTCAGGACCCGGAACACCCCCCGGTCGCCCTCGGCCGTCAGGCGCTCGAACACCTCCCGGGCCGTGTTGGCCGACCGGGCCGCCTCGGCCCGGTCGGGGGGGAACCCCGCCTCGGCCAGGAGCCGGGCGATCAGGGCCTTGTCGAGGCGCGAGTCCTTCACGTGGGTGGCAAACTCCCCGGCCGCCACCTTGCAGAACTTGGCGAACTGTCCGGCCAGCACCACGGCCAGGCCCCGTCGGGCGGCCGCGTCCAGGCCGTAGCCTACGTGATCCCCCATGAGCACGAAGGCCTCCTCGGGCAGGTCGGCTAACAGGGCCTGGGCCGCCTTCTCGCTGGAGCGGCCGTGGGCCAGCACCACCCGGTCGAGCCCAACGGCCCGGGCCACGTCGAGCGCCGCGTCGATGGTGGCTCGCCAGGCGTCGTGACTCATGGGCACCACGATCCCGGTGGTGCCCAGGATGGATAGCCCGCCTAGGATCCCCAGCCGGGCGTTCAGGGTCCTGCGGGCCACCTCCTCGCCCCGGGGAACCCGGATCACCACCGAGAGCCCCACCGGTTCCGCCACCCCTGCCTCGGCCAGGCCGGCGCGCACGGCCGCCTCGATCATTCGCCGGGGCACCGGGTTGATGGCGGCCTGCCCCACCGGCACGGCAAGGCCGGGCTTGGTGACCCGGCCCACCCCTTCGCCGCCGTCGATCCGAACCACCGTCCCTGGCGCTCCGGCCCCCAGGGAGCAGGCCGGGTCGGTGTGGTCGTGGCGGCGTACCCCCGGGGGAAGCGGATCGAGGGAGACCGCGGCTCGGATCTCCAGGCCGTGGGTCACGTCGGGGTCGTCGCCCGCGTCTTTCACCACCCCACAGGCCGCCCATCCCTCGCCGGCCTCGGGGTTCACCAGGGAGAACCGGACCGGTCGGGCCTCGGACCGATCCCAGGGCAGGGGGAGCTCCACGGCGTCCACGGCGCGTCCGAATAGCCGGAGCGCCGCGCCCTTGGCCGCGGCCGCGGCGCACGCCCCCGTGGTGAACCCGGACCGGAGCCTGCGGCTCACGCCGGAGCCCCCTCCAGGGCGGTCTTCATCAGGGCGTTCACGCAGGCCGCGGCCACGTTGCTGCCGCCCTTGTTCCCTCGCACCGCGATCCACGCCAGGTCGGACCGGGCCATCAGTGCCTCCTTGGACTCGGCCGCGCCCACGAACCCCACCACCACCCCGATCACCAGCCGGGGCCGAGCCCGGCCCTCGTCCACCAACTCCAGGAGCCGAAACAGGGCCGTGGGCGCGTTGCCGAACGCGAACACCGCGTCCGGGAAAGCCGCCGCAGCCCTTTCGGTAGCCACGATGGAACGGGTCAGCCCCCGGTCCCGGGCCTCGTCGGGCACCCCCGGGGCGTTCAAGAAGCAGTGGACCTCGGAGCCCATCTTCGCCGCCCGGGCCTTGCTCACCCCGGCCCGGGCCATCTCCACGTCGGTCACCACCGGGGCCCCTGCCCGGAAGGCCTCGACCCCGGCCTCGACCGCACCGGGAGACCAGGCCAGGAGGTCGGCGAACGAGGGATCCCCGGTGGCGTGGATCACCCGCTGCACCAAGGCCTTCTCGGCCGGGGTGAACCGGGTGAGGTCGGCCAACGACTCGATGATCTCGAAGCTTCGGGTCTCGATCTCGTGGGGGGCGACGTCGTAACCCCATCGTTGCATGGGCGGCTCTCCAGGGGGAACGGAATCGGCCAGGGCGCTTCGGGCCAGTTCGGCCGCCGCCGCCCAGACCCCGGGCTGGACGCCGAGCGGCGGCGTGATCACGACCTCCAGGCCGGGGTGGCGCGCCGCGGCCCGCCGGACCCGGGCGGGCAGGTCCCGGGACACGTGGTTCCCGGGGGCCAGGAACAGCGGGACCACCGCCACCCGGTGGGCACCGGCCCCGGCCAGCCGGCCCAGCGCCTCGTCCAGGCCCGGTTGGGCCAGCTGCAGGAACGCCGCCTCCACCGTCCAACCCGGCAGGCGGGCCCTCGTCTCGGCCACCCGCTCGAGCACGAACCGGTTGGCATCGGCGCTGCGGCTTCCGTGGGCGAGGAACAATACGGCATGGGGCAAGGCGACCTTCCGGGCATCAGGGGGACGATCCGGCGCCGATGCTCACACACCCGGCCGCGGCGGTCAAGCGAACCAAAAAGGGAACGAGAGTGCCGTTTAGTGGAACTGTTTTTCTCTTGTTTGTGCGGTACCCCCCACCTCTCCGGTGGGGAGAGAAGACCCGGAGCCGTTCTTGCATCTTTTGTTCGTCCCTTTCTCATTCCACCGCCTTACGGTCCGGTCGGGCGGAGGCCGGATGCTGCCGGTGGGGCTTCTTTTCCCCGATCCGCACCGGGACCCGCCCTTCCCGGCCTCCATCCTATGTCGCTGTCCGCCGAGGCCCAGCTCCAGCAGCTCGCGAGAAAGGGGGACCGGCGCGGCTACGCCGCGAAGCTTGCCACCGTGGGTCCCCAGTGGTGGTTCCGGATGGACCTGCGGCGGATCGCCCACTACCTGGAGCCCCATCTAGGTTGGGGGGGGCCGGGGCTCTCGCCCCGGCTGCATCTTTTGGCCGGAGCGGTCTCTCCGCCCCCGTTCGAGCGGGGCTTGGAGCGGGCCCTTCGCCCGGTGGCGGCCGCGTACCGGTTGCTCCACACCACCCGGGACTGGGACGGAGCCGCCATGGCCGCGGGGCTGGCGTTGGCCGGGGTCTGGGACTTCGGCACCGACTTCGACGCGGCACCCCCTTGGATGTCCCGCGTCGAGGATCTGCTGAGCCGGGGGCTCTGCCCCGAGGCCCGTGCCCACCTGCTTGCCTTTCTGGGGCTTTTCCGGCTGTTCGGCGACGGGGACCCACCCCGTGCCCTGGAGACCCTTCGGGCTCAGTCGCTGGCTGCCCACCAGGCAGCCTGCCCGGAGATGGTTCTGTACGGCACGGCTCTTCGGGCCCTCACCCTTCTCCTGACCGGTCGGCCCACGGAGGCGCAGGTGGTCATGGACGACGCTGCGGTCCACGCGGCGGGCGCGTCCCCCGGATCCCACGCCAGGGCGTACTTCCCCATGGTCCAAGGTATCCTGCAGTGCGGTACGGGCCGGCCCGCAGAGGCTCTCGTCACCCTGGGCCGGGCCGCATCCGTGCTCCCCCCGGCGGAGCAGCCGCTGTCCATGCGACTCCAGATGGCGAGCTACCAGCTCATGGCAGAGACACTCGTACGGGGCGGCCTCCCCGAGCCCACTTTGGAGACCCACGTGCGGGAGCTCAGCCTGGCCCTCCACAACCGGTTTCACGGAGCGTTCCTCCACTTCAGCCTCGGCACGGCCTACCTCCGCTCGGGTCGGCCGTACCGGGCCCTGATCCACGCGGATCGGGGGCTGGAGTTCGCCCGAGCGTGCCACAGCCGGGTCCCTCAGCTCATGAACGCCGTGCTTCGGGGCCAAGCCCTGGCCGAGCTCAGGGAGACGGCCGAGGCCGAGACCTACCTCCAAGAGACGCGGCAGCGGTCGCGCGAATGGGGGTTCGGGTTCTTCGCGAGGGCCGCCGAGGTGGAGCTCGCGGCCATCAGCCTGGGTCGCGGGAACAGCGAAGCCGCGCGAAGGCTGCTGCCCGAAAGCGGGCGGGAGGAGGTCCTCTGGACCCCCTTTCGGGACGAGGTCTTCCAGCAGACAATGCGCCGGAAGCTGCGACCTTCCCGGGCCCACACCTGGACCGCCGGGGAGAGCGAGGCCACGGTGGAGATCCGGACCCTGGGACGGTTCGAGATGAGGTTCGAAGGTCGTCCGATATTTGATCGGCGATGGGGCTCCAGCCGGACGCTCGCCTTGCTCAAGCTCATCGTGGCCTTGGGGGGACACAAGGTGCCCACCGCCGAGCTCATTCTCGATCTTTGGCCCGACTCCGAGGGGGACCGGGGGTATGCCAACTTCAAGACCGCCCTGGCCCGGCTGCGCCGGGTGGTGGATGCGGAGGGCCGAGTCCGTTGGATCCATCTCCGGTGGGGCCGGGTCTCCCTGGCCCAGGGCACCGTGGCCGTGGACGCGCTGGCCTTTGAGCATGTCGCCCGGGACGCGCATCGCTCCGGGGCACCGGCCGAGCTACTCCGGGCCGCCGAGCTGTACCAAGGGGACTTTCTGCCCCAGGACGATGGATGGGGAGCGTTCGTCCGGCGGAGAAACGATCTCAGGAACCTGTACGTTCGAACCGTGGATGCCCTGGGTCGGGCCTGCCTGGCGGGCGCTGACATCCCTGACCCGTTAGATCTGCTGGCCCGTGCCTGCGCCCTCGTTCCCGGGGCCGAGCGCCTGTACGCCCGACGCATGGAGCTGTTCCTCTCCCAGGGGTACCCTGCAGAGGCCCTCCGAGTGTTCGCCGAGGCCGAGGCATGTCTGCGCGAAATTCTGGACACGGAGCCCGGTCCCGAGCTGACCGCCCTGCGAGCGCGCGCCCGCTGACCCTCCCTCAAAGTCCCTCGAAAAAACGATACACGTTCCCAAACCTGTTACCTTCTGGAGACCCCGCCCCCCGTACTTTATGGAGACCGAGACCCGTGGCGAGGCGGCCCAACCGCTTTTTGCGGGGCGGATGCCCGGCCGAGGAGCCCCACCCTCCGAACGCGGGAACGGTCACCGGGAGGGGGCCGAAAGGGGGGTGCAATCCAGCGCGCGGTTCGATGGCGGTGCAAAGGGGGCTCGGGAGCCGCCAGGGCGCTTAGCGGGCCGGAGACCCGGGACCGGAGACCGATGACTGGCGACCGAAGACCAAAGTCACTAAGGCCTTTACACGTATCGCCAGGGTACGGGGTGGGTGCCCGGTTCCGGCCGGGCGCGAGCGCCGTATCCGATCGTTTCGCCCTCGCATGCCGTTGCCCGCGCCGTCGGTTCGGGCCCGGACTGCGGAGGGCCACGAGGTTCAACAGGATTGCAAACGTTTGGGGGGCGCGGCCGTGACCGTGGACGGGGACGGCGTGGCCGATCCGCGCGAGGTGGTGCTGCGCTCGGCAGGCTTCGCGTTTCGCCCCCCCGCCGGCTGGACGGCTCGGGCAACCCCTGGGGGGGTGCTCTTGGGCCATGCCACGATCCCCGGCGTGATTCTCGTGTCGGGCCACGGTGCCGGCACCGTGGAAGAGATGCGCCGAGTCTTCACCGCGGGGATTGCCGAAAGAGGCCTGCGGCTCGCGCCGGCAGGCGCTCCGGAACAGCTGGCCCAAGACGCATTGGGCGGCCCCGTGGAAGGGACGGCCGATCGCTCCTCCCTCCTGGGGTGGGCCGCCATGGCCTTGGCCCCCGAAGGCGGCGGTGCCACCGTGCTAGCCCTGACCTCCCCCGAGGGCTACGGGCCCGCGTACCGGGCGGTGGTAATGCGGGTCGTGGAAAGCCTGCGGTTCCTCCCACCGGACCAGGATCTTGCGGCCCATTTCGTGGGGGTGTGGTGGCACTTCGAGCAACACGGCGTCTCGAGCCAGCGCTCCGCCAGCGAAAGCACCGTGGCCATGCGGGCGGACGGGACGTTTACCACGGGTCGGGAGCCTGGGGGCTCCGACGAGGACGGCAGCTCCCTCGGGAGGAGCACCTCCTCCGGGCGTTGGAGCGTCCGGGGCACCCTCGAACAGGGGGAACTCGTGCTCCGGTACCCGGACGGGACCCGAACCGTGGTGCCCTACGTCGTCCACCGGGAGGGAGGAACGGCTTACGAGGGCCGGGAGTACTACTTCGACGGGGTGCTCTATGCCAAGGATGCCAAGCCGTGATCCCCCCGTGGGGGCCGGAGAACAGAAACTAGAGACCAGAAACTAGAAGTTTTGGGCATCTGCGGGTTAAGCGGGCGGGCGCTAACCAGGCCCCCTGCCCCCCGGACCATGGGGTGGAGGCGAAGAGGCATGGTACTGCCTGGAACGTGTGGGAAATCTGAAGGTTTTCAAGCCTCCCAGCGTCCTAGCGGAAGTTACTGGGAAGGCGAGGTCGGCAAGGAGTCTGCCATGGTGAGGGCGGTGGGGGTGCTCGTGTCTGTGTGGTGTATGCTGGCCGCCCCGGCCGGCGACGCAGCGGCCGCGCTGCCTCCGGCCGGACCGCACCCGGCCGGGCAGCCGATCGGGTGGACGGCCGAGCCGGTGGCGCGGGTCGTCTCGGCCACCGTCTACTACCGGGCCGTGGGAGCCCGGCGGTACCTGTCGGTGCCGGCGGCGGTGGAGCAGGGACGGGTCCGCGTGGATCTGCCGGCGAGCGCCGCCGTTCCCCCGGGAACGGAGTACTACCTGGAGGTACGCACCGCCGACGGCCGGGTGGTCACGGACCCCCCTTCCCACCCCCGCTACAACCCGTACCGCCTCGAAGTGGCTGCCAGCCCTGCTCCGGTGCTGGCCCCGGCCGGAAGCGGTCCGATCGCCGGCGGCCAGCCCCTGGTGTTCCGATCGGGGCCGGGCGGGGGTGGCACCCGGTACTTTCTCGACGGTGCCGAGGTGACCGGTGCGGTGGAGGTCCGAGGCGACACCGTGCGTTACTCCCCCCCCGCGGACCTGGAGCCGGGGACCCACGTGTTCGCTGCCGAGGACAGGGCAGGCCGGCGGGTGGAGGTGCCGGTCCGGGTGACCGGGACCCCGGCAGGGGGCCCCGGGGGGGTCCTGGGGCTCAACGGAAGCCTGTCGTTCAACTACGGCTACAACGCCCGCAGCCGGGGCGGAGCCTCCGGCGACCGCCTGTCGGGCAACCTCAATGTGGAGGCCTACGCGGAGAAGGGGGAGTTTCGGGTTCGGTTCTCGGGGGTGAACCTCCAGTACGACAAGGACGCCCCCGACCCGTTCACCCTCTCGTCGGGGTTCCGGCTCGAGGCCGCCTACGGCGAGCAGCGGCTCGAGCTCGGGGACGTCACGGTGGACGAGACCCCTCTGACCGTGGCCGGGCTGTCCCGCCGGGGAGCCCAACTCCACCTGAAGGTGGGCCGGGCCGAGGTCCGCGCGTTCGACGTGCGCACCGACACCGTGGACGGGTGGGAGTCGGGGCTGTTCTCGTCCGGACGGGAGAGCCAGACCTACGGCGTCTCGGTGGCCGGCCCGCTGCTTGCCGACGGCCATCTGGACGTCCACCTCACGGCGCTGTCGGGCCGCAACGAGAACCCCTCGGGCGCGTACGACCAGAGCAACGGAGGGCCGCAGGAGGGGGACACCGTGGGTGTGCGGGTGGAGAGCGCCTGGGGCCCGGTACGCCTCGACGGCCAGTACGCGTACAGCCGGTTCGATGACGACACCTCAGCAGGGGAGGGCAAGAAGGGCGACGCGGCCTGGGAGATTCGGCTCACCAGCGACCTGGGGTTCGGCACCCTTGACCTGGGCTACCTGCGTTACGGCACCGACTACGCCACCATCGCCGACCCGAGCTTCACCGGAGACCGGCAGGGGGCCGACGGCGGATTCTCCACCCGGATCGGACCGGCGTCGTGGGCGGTCTCGGGCTCGTTCACCGAAGACAACGTGGGCCGCGACGCCTCGAAGCCCATCGTGCGCAGCGTGTCAGGCAACACCAGCCTGGGCTGGCGGGGCATCCGCGGGGTGTCGATGAACCTCGGGTACGGCATCGCTCGTCAGGACAGCCGAGACGAGCCTCCCGGGACCACGGGGGTGGACAACCTCAACCAGCAGGTGTCCCTGAACCTGGCCCACGCCTACGGGCCGTGGCGCGGCTCCGTGGGGGGCAGCCTCGGCTTTCTCGACGACCGCTCTGCCGCCGGCAACGACACCGACACCCGGTCAGCCACCTTGACCACCGGACTGTCGGGCTCCGCCGGCTCGGCCAACCTCAGCCTCTCGTTCAACCAATCGATCACCGACGCCAGATCCGACCGGTCCCGCCTGGCCTCCCTCACCCTGGCCGTGCCCGTGTGGCCCGAGTGGGTCGACCTGTCGGGACAGGTGTCGTACCAGCTCGCAGACGCGAGCGACGGGTCGGTGGACACGGTGACCACGGGCGGCAGCGTGCGGCTGGCGTGGAACGTGGACCGGCTGCTGGCCGGGGCCGACTGGGTCGACGTGCAGCTGGCGGTCACCGGCGAGTACAACCGGGTGGACGACCGGCTCGACGACGCCAACGACAGCAAGGAGTACCTGACCTTCCTCACCTTCAACTTCGGCGCCCCGTACCGCTTCGGCGCCGAGACGGAGTGGTGAGCATGTGGAGGAGAGCGGTCGGGTGGTGGGTGGTGCTCGCCCTCGCAGGGTGTGCCGGGGGCCCCCGGCCCGACTCCGCGGCTCCCGTCGCCCCGCGGTTACGGGTGACAGGGGGCGCCACCACCGGCCCCCTCACCCTGACCCGGGTGGAGATCACCCTCGACAACGGGTTTGGGTCGGCCACGGTGGAGCGCAACGGCCGGATCCGCGCCCGGGCGGTCATCAATCTCTCGGGCAACGGGGTGTTTCGGGCCACCTGGCTCGTGGACGGCCGGCCCTTGGAGCAGGTCCAGCACCTGGTCACCTACGGCACGACCCTTGTTCTGGAGACCGGTGGGGACACGCCCCTGCCCACCTTCGAGCCCGGCACCCACTGGGTGACCCTTCGTATCGACGAGCCGGCTGGGGACATCGAGGTGCCCGCAGTCCGGTATTTCGTGAAGTGACGGGGAACAGTGATCCGTGATCGGTGATCGGTTCCGTGCACCTTGGACCTTGCACCTTGCACCTGCCTTTCGTGATCGGGGAGCCGGCGCCCGCGGCCCGGTGACCGCTTGTTGGGGAGCCCTCATGGGAACGCATCGTCTCGGTCGGGTTCTACTCGTCGCGCTGCTCGCGGGACTCCTCGGCGCGCCCGCGCGGGCCGCCGTCCAGGTGGAGGTGGGGGCCCAGGGCGCGGGTGCGGGCTCCACCACGTCGCCGGTGGTGGTGCCCAACTACGTGCAGATCACGTTCCCCAACGGCACGGGCAGCCAGACCGTGCCCCAGGGCGAGGCCGGGTTCTACGCCGAGGCCCGGGTGCGGTACGCCGGCAACGGCCCCCTCACCATCCGGTGGGTGGTGGACGGGTACCCGATCGCGGTGATGAGCCGGACGCTCACCTACGGCACCGACTTCACCGTTCGCTCCGACGAGACCGGGGTGCCCCTGCCCACCCACGAGCCCGGCTCCCACGCCGTCACCCTGACCCTGGACAACGGCACCGGGCGCCGGACGGTGATCGCGGTACCGACGATCCGGTACTTCGTGACCAACCCCGCCCCGCTCCCGCCGTCCCTGGTGCCCGTGGCCCCGGCGTCGGGCTCCCGGGCCGACCCGCTGGGCCTGGCGTTCCGGTGGCGGCTCCAGGCCACGGGCAAGGCCGCCTCCCGGGCGGTTCCGCAGCGCTACCGGGTGGAACTCCAGGCCCGCCCCGCCGGCACCGGCGGGCTCCGGGCCTCCCGCTGGCGCGCGGCCACGGCCGCCGACGGCCTGTCCGACGCGTGGGTGCCGGTGTGGGGGGTCGAGACCGCCGGGGACCGGTACGCGGTGCCCGCGGCCGACGCCGTGGGGTTCCGGGGGGGCGACCACCGGTGGCGGGTGACCGCGTTCTTCGACGGGCGCGAGCCCGTGGTGAGCGACTGGGTGGCGTTCACCCTGGACGAGCCGCCGGAGCCGGGGAAGGCCGTGATCGGGGCGGTGCGGCTCGCCGCCGACCCGGTGACCCTGGGCGCCGGGGCGGTCCCGGGCCGGCTCTCGGAGAGCCTGGGGATCCACCTCCGGGAGACGGTGGAGGCCGACCGGGACGTCGTCCTGGTCGTCCGGGTCCAGAACGGCGCGTTCCGCACCCGGGACGACCTCGTCCTCGAGCTGGCCCAGGGGGGCGTGCCGTGGGTCCGGCGGTTCCTGTCGGCCCTGCCCCCGGCCACCGCGGACGGGGGACGGGTGTCCAGCCCGTACCTGGACGTGGCCCTGCCGTGGCGGGCCCCGGCCCTCACCGCCGACGGCGACCTGGTGGTGCGGCTGCTCCGGGACGGGCGCGAGGTGGACCGCGCCACGGTGTCGTACACGGTGCGCGTGTCGCGGCAGGTGGGCCGGTTCGACTTCGCCGAGCGGGTCCGGCCGGCCCCCGAGGAACGGGGGTTCTCGCGGGCGCCCCTCGCGTGCGGGGTCACCTTCTCCGGCAGGGTCCCGACCCTGTGCGACCGGGTCGAAGCGACCGGGGGCGGACCGTTCTCCGGGGACGGGCCCCCCACGGGCGCGATCACCGGCTTCCGGTCGTCCGCCGGCGCCGACGGCCTGGCCGACGACGGGTCCCTGCACGCCGACGCGGGGGTGCCGGGCTGGTTCCTCGGCGAGGTCACGGACAACGGGTACGCGGCGTGGGCCGGGGCCCAGACCCGCCGGTGCACGGCGAACCTGCGCGACCTGGCCGCGTACGCCGACGAGCTGGCGGACCGGCTCGAGAGCGGGCGCCTGCGGGACCTGCCCCCCCCGCCGGCGGAGGCCACGTGCCGGGGGCTGGAACGCACGGTGTCCCGGGCGACGGGGGGGAGGCTGACCCGGGCCGAGCGCACGGACCTGGCCGCCCGGGCGCGCAGCACGGCCCGGGGGATCCGGGACGTGGTCGGCGAGCGGACCGACGAGGGCCCGTACCCGGGCTACCCCATGCCCCTGGCGATCCACCGGGTGCTGCCCGACGGGGCCACCGAACCGGCCGGCTGGCTGGCCGGCGACGCCGTGGTGCGGGTGCAGCCGGGGGACCGGGACCGGCCCGTCACGGTGGGGCCGTGGACTCCCGAGGAGCCGGGGCTGTACCTGGCCAGCCTCGGGGGGTTCGCCCCGTGGACGGAGGTCCGGGTGACCCACCCCGGGGGGCTGCCCGCCACCCTGCTCATGGGCGGGTTCGAGGTGGTGGTCGACGCCTACGATCCCGGTGCCAAGCCCGGCGGGGCGCTGTCCGGCACCGCCCACCTCGCGTGGCGGGGCGATACCTCCGGGGCCGAGGTCCCGGTGCGTTTCGAGGGGGTGCGGATCGAGGCCACCCCCGACCCCCTGGTGGCCCGGGTCACCATGGGCACGGCCTCGCTCCAGGGGGAGCCGGTCCCCCTGTCCCTGGGCGGGCACGGGTTCAGCCTGCGGCGCCTGGATCTCGACGCGTCCCGGGCCACCGCCGACCTGGACCTGTGGTACCCGATGCCCGGCGCGGTGCGCCCCGTGGACGTCCCGGGGGTGCTCCCCCTGGAGCGGGTCGAGATCGTCTCGGGCGGCGAGTTCGTGGCCGAGCGCCGGTTCCCCGACGACCTGCCCGACCTCCACCCGTACGTGCGGCCGGGGGTGTTCGTGCCCTACGGGGACGACGTCGCGCTGAAGCTGGCCGGGGCCCGGATCGTGGCGGACTTCTCCCCCCACCTGGGGTACGCCACCCACGGCGGCCAGGGCCCCGAGTGGCAGGGGGTGGCCCTGGCCGGGGGCTACGTGCGGGTGGCCGTCCACGCCCGGTCGGACCTGGCCCTGACCCCGGGGGTGGACGAGTCCCGGACCGGCCTGTTCGAGACCGTGGACCCGACGAGCGCGTACCTGTACGGCCGGTTCGCCCGCCTCGAGCTGGCCACGGACGGACGCCTCACCGGCGAGATCGAGGTGGTGCCGGCGGCCGAGGCGCCGGCGTTCTTCGGCGTCGCCCCGTCCGCCGAGCCCCTCCGCCTGGAGGACCCGGCCGGGTTCGAGCTGGCGGTGGACGGGGGCGTGTTCGCGTTGGACGGCGACGGGGTCGGGGGGCTCTCCCTGGCGGGCGAGGTGCGCCTGCCGGCCGCGTACGCCGCCCAGCCCGTGCGGTTCCAGAACCTCGGTCGCGTGCCCGGGAGCAGCCGGTTCCAGACCGAGCCCCTGCCGGCCGGCGTGGTGCAGCTGGGCGGGTTCACGTACCGCCCGGCCGAGGCCCGGCTGGTGATCCCCGGGGGCCGGTCCGCGGCGGCCGGGGACCTCCGGCCGGTCCCGCCCCGGCGCGCCCTGGTGCCGCCTGCGTCCGCCGAGGAGGCCGACGCGTGGATCGCCGAGTACCGGGCCGGCCTCGCCGGCCGGGGAGGGCTCCACCTCACCGGCGGGCGGGTGGACCTGCCGTGGCCCGAGGCCCCGCCCCTGCCCGCGCCGCGGGAGGGGGCCGGCGACGGCGGCGGGGGGCTGGCCGCGATCCAGGTGGACGGCACCCCCCTGTCCGACGTCGTCCAGGCGTGGGGGCAGCGGGCGGCCGTGGTGCTCACCTCGTCCGGCGCCGACGGCCTGTGGTTGCTGGAGCGGGACACCGTGGCGCGGGAGGTGGCCGGGTTCCGGGCGCGCATCGGCGGGGCGGTGGTGGAGTTCGACGACTCGGCCGTGGCCCGCAGCCTGGTGGAAGGCGACCTGCTGGTGCCGTACCCGGTGGACCTGGCCCTCGGGTTCCGCGGCGAGGTGGACGCGTCGGGCCAGATCCTGGTGGGGCCCGACGGCCTCGTGCCCCCGGACGCGTCCGCCGGCTGGCCCCTCCGGTACTGGTCGGCCACGCTGCACCCCCGGGCCGCCGCCGACGGGGCGGCGCCGGGCGTCGTCCTCGACGGGCCGGGCCGGCGGATCGTGATCCAGGACGCCGGGCTCGCCCTCGCGGTGCCCGACGCGTACGGCGGCGTGGAGTTCCGGGCCGACGGTGCCGAGCACCCGTTCACGGTCACCCTCGACATCTACCCCGACGGCAACATCGGGTACGACCGGGACCCGCGGGGCAGCCCGCCCATCGCCCCCGCCGGGTCCGGCCTGCGGTTCCTCGGGATCCCGTTCACCCCCGAGGTGGCGGCCACCGCCCGGGAGGGGGAGACGGCCCTGTCGTTCCGCCGCTACGTGGGGGACCACCGGCCGCCGCCGCCCGACGCGCCGCCCACCCGGGACTGGCGGGTGCGCCTGGACGGAAGGCTCGCGTTCCAGCTGTTCAAGCCCCGCCACATCACCGTGTTCCACACCGCCCTGGGGGCGATGGTGCCGTACGTGGAGCCCCAGCACCGCAACGAAGACGGCGCCCCGGAGCCGATCGTGGGGGACCCCGGCGGCGCGATCTACATCGACGCCACCCTCAAGTTCCTGAACACCTACGGCACCCCGGACACCGTGGTGGACGCCCGGCTGGCCGGCAGCGCCGACAGCGACCGGTACGACGAGGCCCAGCCCAAGCAGTTCAAGGCGTTCCTCGGCAAGGCCACGGTGGAGGTGCTCGGGGCCCTGTCGTTCAACGGCCTGGCCGAGGTGGGGCAGTACCTGGACGCCGACGGCGTCCTCACCGCCTACGAGAAGGTGGGGGCCGGGGCCGGGGTGGACATCGTCAAGGCGGCCCTCGCCGCCCTCCACATCGGGGAGACGGCGGCCCGGCTGGGCGGCTCGATCGCCGGCGAGGTGACCGGGGCCGAGGGGGTCGGGGCCGAGGTGATCAACGTGGCCACCGAGGCGGCCGCGTTCGCCAGCTCGGTGGTCACCACCGTGGCCGCGGCCGCGGCCACCGGCGCGTCGGCCGGCGGTGCCGGCGGCGTGGGCGTGGAAGAGGTCCGGGCCCTGGTGGGCAACGGGCTGTCCCTGGCCGGGGCGTCGGTGGACCTGCTCAAGGCCTTGTACCTGTCGCCCGACCTGTTCAAGCCGTCCCCGGAGGCCACGGACCCCGAGTACGTGGCCATGGAACTCGCCGACATCGCCATCACCGCGGCCAACATGGGGGTGCAGTTCGACGAGATCACCCCGGAGCAGGCGGCCGCCCTGGTGCTCCAGACCCTCGACACCGCGATCCCGATCCTCCAGTCGATGCAGTACGACCCGCCCGAGGTGGACGCCCAGGTGGACCTGGCCCTCCAGGTGGCCAAGGTCCTGGTCACGGCCGCCCGGGCCCTGGTGGAGCGGGGCACCATCGACCCGACCACCGCGTGGCGCCTGGCCGACGCGTCCGTGGACGTGGTGCGCCGGTACGCCGAGATCGAGAGCGGCAACCCGGCCCTGGGCGCCCTGCCCCTGGCCGTGGCCCTGGCGCAGACCGGGGTGGCCATCGGGCAGGGGGTGAACGCCGGTACGCCGGTGGACCTGGCGCAGGTGGTGGACCTCGCCGACGAGGTGAGCGCGTTCGTGTGCGCCAACCCGGAGGTGGGCGACCCCCTGACCTCCGGCGACGCCCCGGTGACGACCCGCCAGGAGTTCCGGAACGTGGCCGTGGTGTCCCGGCAGGTGTTCGCCTCGCTCAAGGAGCTGGTGGACGGGGGCGCCGCCGACCCGGCGGCCGTGGCCGGCGCCCTGGTGGACGTCCTCGACCCCCTGGCCGGCTCCGCCGCCGGCCAGGTCCGGTGCGGCGCCGTCACCGCCCGGGTGGACTACGGCCGGTTCGACGCCCAGGTGAAGGCCGCCCTGCGCCTGGGCCAGGTGGCCCTCCGGGGGGTGAGCGCGGTGCCCGAAGGGAACCTCGGAACGGCCCGGTGGGGGGCCGATCTCCTGGTCCAGGTGGCCAACACGGTGCGGGCGATCGCGCCGGGCACCCTCGCCTTCGACGAGGTGGCCGCCCTGCGGGACCTGCGGCGGGCCCTGGCCCAGCTGGACGACGCCGACCCGCCCCCGGTCCAGGTGCTCCAGGTGGGGTCGCAGCTGGCGCGCCCCCTGGGCCTGGTCGCCCGGCGGGCCACGGGCGACCGGACCGCCGTCCGGTACGTCCACATCGTGGCCGGCATCCTCGACGCCCTGGTCCCCCTGGCGGACGCGGACCGGTGGGACGGGCTCGCGACCTGGGGCCGCAGCCTGGACGGGGTGGTCGCCGAACTCCAGGGCCTGCCCGGCGCGGCGAGCGACCCCCTCCTGTCGGACGGCCTCGCGTACACCCGGGGGGTCCTGCAGTTCATCGCCCTGTACGGGGCCGAGATCCAGCGGCTCCCCGAGGTGCTGCAGGTCGGTCTCGAGCTGATCGACCTGCTGATCCGGGCCGACGAGCGGGGGGGCCTCACGGCGAGCCTCGACCGCGACCCGGTCCTGGTGGCGTGGGCCGGCGACGACCGGGCGCTGGCCCGGTTCCTCCCGGCGGCCGCTCCCGGCCGGGCGGCCGGCCCGTTGCGGGTGGCCGCGGCCGTGCTGCGGGGGGCGCTGGGCGTGTTCGAGGCCGGCGGTCTCACCCCGCCGGTGGTGGCCCGGATGCTCGACGACCTGGCCACGGCCTACCAGCCGGCGGGGGAGTTCACGGCGCCCCTGGCCGCCGCCCTGCGGGCCGTGGACCCGGTGTGGGCCGACCGGCCGCCGGCCGACACGTACCCCCGCACCCTCGAGGCCCTGCTGGAGACGGAGGCGGACCGGGTCGTCGACCCGGCGGGCCGGGAAGCGGTGGCGCGGGCCCTGTACGTGCTGCGCCGGCCGCCCGCCTCCCGGGTCGGGGTGTGGGTGACCCGGGCCGGCGGGACGGTCCGCCGGGTGCGCCAGGTGGACCTGTCCGGCGTGGAGCGGACCCTCGACCTGGAACGGGGCGGGGTCCTGTCCGTCCGGTACCCGGACGACCACCCCGACTTCCCCGGCCTGCGCGAGCTGCACGTGCTGGACGGGGTCGAGGACCTGCCCGAGGACCGCCTGACCGACCTGGCGGGGGTCGAGCAGACCCTGGCCACCGACGCGACGGTCCAGGAGCGGGAGTACCGGGACGGCCGGGGCGGCCGGGTCTCGTACAACCGCCAGCTGGGCGAGGTGGTCAAGGTGACCGCCGGCCGGGCGGACGGCACCTTCGTGCCGTACCGCCTCCTCCTGGTGGCGGCGCCGCCGCCCCGGGGAACCCCGGGGGACGAGATCTCGGGCACCCTCCTGGAGGCCCGGTGGCTGGACGCCGGGGGGCGCCGCATCGCGTTCCAGCCCCAGATGGAGGCGGTCTCGATCTCCGACCCGGCCACGGGCGAGCGGCAGCTGCGGTTCGTGGCCGGCGACGTGCCGTTCACGGACGTGGCCGCGGTGCCCCTGGACGGGCGGCTGCTCGCGTACGAGGGGCCCCTGCCGGGCCGGCCGGACCTGCGGGTGCGCTACACCGCGGGGCGCGGAACGGTGCACGTGGCGCAGGGGGAGAGCTTCGACGTGGTCGCGTTCGAGCCGGCCGAGGCGCCGACGGACCCGGCCGGCCTGGAGGTCGGCGGTGCCCTCCTGGAGCGGCAGGTGGTGTTCGCCGACGGCACCCGCCACCTGTACCGGCCCGGCGAGTTCGCGGCGTACGTGGCGCCGGACGGCTCGGCCGAGATCTACGCGTTCCCGGCGGTGCCGCCCGGCGCGGCGGTGCCGGCCCCGGACCAGGACCTGGCCCACGGCCCCCTGCTGCTGCGCGCCACCGCGTCCGGCGACGTGGTGGACGCCCAGGGCGTCAGCCTGTTCGGCGACCCGGCCGGGGCGGGCACCGTGGCCGAGCAGCTCGGGTTCGCCGACGTGGTGGACGTGGAGCAGCTGGTGCGCGACCAGCTGGAGAGCACCGGCCTCACCGGCGAGGCGCTGGACGCCCGGGTCGCGGCGCAGATGGAGGCGTTCAGCCGGCTCGCGGTGGCCCGGACCCCGGAGGGCGGCATCGTGGTCACCGGCGGGACCGGGGAGCCCGTGTTCGCCGCAGCCGACGGCGCGGTCACCGTGTACCCGGAGGGGGCCGCCCCCCGGTCCGAGCAGGCGGTGGACGGCCGGCGGGTCACCACCTGGTCCGACCGCGACGGGCAGCACCGGCGCACCGCGTGGATCCTCGAGGGCGGCCAGCCGGCCGTGCTGAACGTCACCACCCGGCCCGGGGGCGACGTGGAGTTGGTGTTCGCCACCCCGGAGGAGACCACCCGCCGCCTCGCCACCGCCGCCGGCCGCGAGGTGATCGACATCGAGCGCGCGGACGGCACCCGCTACCACGCGGAGTACGACCGGGACGAGCCCGCCGTGTCGTACCCCGGCCCGCCCGGCCGGGTGACGGCGCCCTCTGAAGACGACCCGCTCTACGCGCACAAGACCGCGTTCCTGAACGCCCTGGAGACGGCCCGGGCCGCCTTTGCCGGGGCGCCCTCCGACGAGGGCGCCGGGCGCCTCCTGGCCCTGTGGGCGGAGGCCGAGGCCAACGGCTGGGCCGTCGACGGGGTGGGACCCCAGGTCCTGGAGACCCTGGCCGCCGGCCTGTCGGCCCTGGTGGACGACGCCCTGGCCGCGGTGGAGGCCCGGGCTTCGGACCCGACCGCGGTGACGGACTGGTTGACGCCTCCCCCGGAGGGGGACAACCCGATCGCCGCCCTGCTCGGGCACCTCGCCCTGGCCCAGGAGACGGGCCTGGTCGTGGCCGATCGGGTGGGGGCCCGCCTCGGCCTGGCCCTGCGCCGGACCTACCTCGCCCTGCGCGAGCGGATGGCGACGGCCCCGCAGCCGGACGACGGCGCCCGCCTCCTGGGGCTCAACACGTTCGTCCAGCAGGGGGTGGTCGACCCCGAACTGGTGTACGGAGCCGAGAACCTGGCGGCGGCGGCCGCCGCCGACCTGGCCCTGCTGTGCCAGGCGGCCCGGGCCGCGTACGACCGCCTGGAGGGCCTGCTCGCGGACCCGAACCGGGTGTTCGTCACCGCCGACGCGCGGGCCGCCCTGGCGGTGGAGCGCGACAACCAGATGCTCGGCTGCCCGGCCGTGGGGGAGGCGTTGTCCCCCGCGTTCGCCGCCGTCGGGTACCGGCCGTTCGACGCCACCGACCTCGCGCTGCGGGTGACGGAGCGGATCTCGGCCGACCTGGCGGTGAGCACCGGCGGCACCGAACGCGCGTCCTTCGACCTCGCGTTCACCTCCCGGCTGGCGGAACAGATCGCCCGCTACGGGCTCGCCGGCCGGGCCGCGGCCGTGGAGCGGCTGGGCGCGGCGGTGGACGCCCTGCCCGAGGCCGAGGACTCCCTGGACCGGCTCCTCCACTACCTGTTCCGCGTCCGCCGCCTCCAGGAGGTCCCCCTGCCGGCCGAGGCGGACCGCGACCCGTCGTGGGACGCGGTGTGGGAGGGCAAGCCGGACGACCTCGGCGTGCTGGAGGACGCCGTGGTCGCCAGGATCCGCAACATCTGGACCGCGGCCTGGAACGGGGCCGCCCTCACCCTCGTGTACCCGCCGGACGACGCCCCGCCCGTGGCCGACCGCGTGGCCGAGGTGGCCCGGCTCGCCCGGCTCGGCACCCGGGTGGAACGCACCCTGGGCCGGCCGGACCTCGACGTGGACGGCGCCAGGGACCGCCTGCGGCAGCGGCTCGCGGACAGCCTGACGGGCCGCCTCGACCGCTACCTGGACGAGCTGGGTCGGGCGGCCGACCCGGTCGTGGACCCGGCCGACCCGTCCGTGGCGGCCGTCCGGGACGTGGCCGACACCCTCCGGCTGCTGGCCGACGCCGTGCCCGGGTGGGCCCCGTTCACCGCCGACGACGCGCTGCTGCCGCGCCTGCGGCCGCTCCTCGAGGCGCTCCCGCCCGCGCCGTCCGAAGCGGATCTCGCGCCCCTCGCGCCCTGGCCCGACCTGGCCGCCGCCCTCGGCGCCGACCGGACCCGCGCCGCCCTGGGCGCCGCCCTGGACGACCGGATCGCCACCCTGGTGGAACGGGGCCGCTCCGGCGCCGTGCCGTGGGAGTACGCGGTCCGGGCGATCCTCCGGATCCACGCCGCCGCCCAGCGCCTGGGGTGGGACCTGCCGGCCCTGTCGGCGAGCGCCGGCGCCGACCTGCTCCCGGTGCTCCGGGAGGCCTACACGACCGCCCGCCGGGCGGTGGACGGCGGCGACTTCGACGGGGCGGCCCGGGAACTGCTCTCGGTCCTGGCGACGGCCCAGATGCTCGGGGTGGAACTGCTGCCCGTGGACGGGTTCCCGGCCGAGGCCGATCTCGCCGCGGTGGTGGACCACCTGGGCGCCCGCCTCGAGGACCGGGCGGCCGAGAACGCCCGGTGCGTCGCCGTCGGCACCTGCCTCACCCGGAACCTGGAGGAGGCCCTGCGGCTCGCGGCCGACGCGCAGCTGCTGGGGGCCGACGCCCCGGCGGTGGAGCGGCACCTCCACGCGGTGGTGCGCGCCACCACCGCGGCAGCGTCCGGCGACTGGGACGGGCAGGTCGTCACCCCCGTGGTCCTGGAGCAGCTCGCCACCCGGAACGCGGACGCGCGCGGCCGGGCCGCCGGTCTCCTGGAGCGGGTGGCCGCGGGGCTCGACCCCCGGGTGGAGGGGGAGCGCCGGCTCCTCCGGGTCCTGGCCGACCGGGCCCGCATCCTCGCCGCCCAGCCGCTGAACACGCCGGGGGCCGCGCTCCCGTCGCCCGACCCGCTGGCCGTCCTGGCCGACGCCCTGGAGGCGCGGCTGGGGACCTGGGCCGGCACCGACCTGGCCGCCCGCCTGGCCGGGATCGCCGGCGCGGCCGGGGCCGACGCGGCCGCCGACCTGTGGCGCGACTACTGGGGTCAGGCCGTGGAACGCCTGCCCGAGCCCGCCGCCGTCCGGGAGCTGCTCGATCTCGCGGCCGCGGCGCCGGCCGCCGCCGGGCTGAACCGGCCGGTGGACCTGCCGTCCCGCCTGGCCGGTCTGGCCCAGCGGGTGCGGGCGCAGATCGCCGAACCCCTCGGCCGGGTGGTGGAGGCGGCGCGCACCGGCGCCGACCCGGGGGAGGACCTGGGCACGGTGAAGCGGTGGGCGGCCGCGGCCGCCGACCTGGCCGCGTTGCCCGCCGCGGACCTCCCCACCGTGGCGTCCCTGGTGGAGCCGCTCCTGGCCGCCGACCTGGCCGCGTTGCCCGAACACCCCACCGGCGAGCAGTGGGCGGCGGTGGGGTTCTGGCCCGCCCTCCTGGACGAACTCGGTGCCGAGGGGCTGGTGTCGCGGATCGGCGCGGCGGTGGACGCGCGGGTGCAGGCGGCCGTGGCCGCGGCGCGGGCCGACCCGACCCGGTGGTCCGCGTCGGTCCGGGAGATCCTGGACGCCATGGTGGTGGGGCAGCAGTTCGGCTGGGACGCCCCGTCCCTGGCCGCCGGCCCGTCCGCGACGGCCCTGGAGGAGGTGCTGCGCGACGCGTACGGGAGCGTCCGGGACCGCCTGCTGGCCGACCGGGACGACGCCGCGATCCGGGAGATGATGGCGCTCCTGGCCACGGCCCAGTTGCTCGGCGCGGACCTGTCCGTGGGCGGCTACCTGCCCGGGGCGGACCCCGAGTCGGCCGTCGCGGTGGTGGGTTCCGTCCTCGTGGAGCGCTCCGCGGCCAACGCCGCGTGCGTGGCCGAGGGGGCGTGCCTCAAGCGCCACCTGGAGACCGCGTTGTTCCTGGAGACCCAGGCCCAGCTGCTCGGGTTCGACGGCAGCGACGCCGTCCGCGCGGACCGGGAGGCGGTGCAGGAGGTGGCCCTGGCCACCGACCCCGAGAGCGACTACGCCGCCCTGTGCACCGGCTTCGTCCTCCAGGAGAAGGCGGAGGAGGGGCCGGCCGGCCGGGCCGCGGCGGCCCGGTGGGTGGGTGCCCGGACGGACGAGCTGGACCCGACCGACAGCGACGACTTCGGCGAGCTGCAGCGCCTCTACCGGCGGGTGACGGCGGTGGCCGCCCTGCCGGTGGACTACCCCGTGCCCAGCCCGGACCCCCTGGCCGCGGCGGCGGCCGGGATCCAGGGCCTCCTCGAGCGGTTCGCGGCCACCCAGCTCGACGTGACGGAGCTGATCCGGAAAGCGGTGAACGGGGACGTGGACGACCTGTTCGACCAGCTCGACCGCCTGGCCGTGCGCGACGGGGCCAGCCTGGCCACCGCCGCCCAGAGCGGCCAGGTGCTCTCGGTCGAGGCGTTCGCCGAGCAGGACCCGGGGGCGCGTTACGAGGCGGTCGCGGCCGCCCTGGAGCCGGCCCGCGCCGTGCTCGGCAGCCACGGCCTGCTGGCCGGGCGGCTGGCGGCCCGCCTGCCCGACCCCGCGGCCAGCGCGGCCGACCCGTTCCGGGACGCCCTGGCCGCGGAACTCGCCCGGTTCGTGGTGGAGGAGGGCGGCCTCCGCCCCCTGGGCCTGGTGCAGCCGGGCGCGTCCACGGCCGAGCAGCTCGCGGCCCAGCTGTCCCCCGAGGGGATGCTCACCGGCGCGTTCACCCTGCTCAAGCCCCGGCCCGGGTTCTCCCCCGGCCAGGCGCTCGCCCGGATGTTCCGGACCACCCTGGCGGCGGCCGGACTGCCGTCCACGGGGTGGCCCGGGGGCGCCGCCAGCCTCCTGGGCGGCGTGGTGGACGGCGTCCTGTCGGCCGGGTACCAGGGCACGGTCGCCGGAAACCCGATCGACTGGAACCGGGTCCTGCGCGACGCCGTGACGCCCCTGTCGTCGGGAACGAGCGGGTTCTGGGTCCGGCTGGTGGCGGACACCACCCTCCTGGGGCTCGCCGTGGCGGAGACGGGCGGGCCGTCCGATCCCGAGGCCCAGGGCCGGGAGGCGGTGGACCTGCTGGGGCGGCTGGTGCAGGAGGGGGACTTCCAGACCACCGTGGACGGGCTGCCGGAGCCCGTGCGCACCGGCGTCCGGCTCGCCGCCCAGGTGCCGGTGGACGCGCTCTCCTACGCGTGGACGCTGCAACCGGGGGACACCGCCGACGCGCCGCCCCGCCGGGTGGCGGGCGACCCGATCCTGTACGCGTTCCTCAAGGCCGCGGCCAATGCCCTGTTCCCGTCGCCCGGGGGCGCGCCGTCCGCGGGCCGGGAGCTGTCCCACTGGGCGCTGGACCTGGTGGCGGGGCAGGAGGCGGCCCTTGCCCAGGGGCCGGAGCAGGGGCTGCCCGCCCTGGCCGGGGCCCTGGTGGCCGCGGACGGGGCGCCGAAGCTCGCGTGCATCCTGGACCGCCACGTGGACGGCCTCGACGTGACGCCTCGCGCCCTGGTGGCGCCGTTCGTCCTGATCAACGAGGTGGCCAAGAACGCCGCCCTCCTCGGCACCGACGACGCGCCCCGGGTGCTGATCGACGTGGCCGCAGGGGGGGCGGACTACCTGTACTCCCGCGTGCCCCTGTCCTGCGGGGACGGGCCGTTCGCCGGGGTGGAGCCCTCCGCCCTGGGGATCCTGATCCGCCAGTTCAAGGACCTGGAGTCGGTTCGCGACCCGTTCGAGCTGGCGGGCCGGGTGGCCGTGGCAGCGGTCTACACCGCCGAGGCCCTCGCCGGGGAGAACCCCCACACCCTGTCGCGGGTGCTCAAGGTGCTGTGGTGGGGCGCCCAGGCCGACCCGGCCACGTGGCCCCCGGCCCGGTCCGTGGGCGTGTACCACCTGCTCGCCGGCCAGGTGCAGGACCCCGTGACCCAGGTGCAGTTCGCCCTCGGGGTGCCGAAGATGGCCGGGGAGGTGATCGACATCCTCTCTAGCGACCCCGCCCTCCAGAAGCCGATGCGGCTGCTGTCGGGCAGTTGCGAGAAGATCGGCGACCAGGAGCTGCTCCTCGCCCCCGACGCGTGCGACCCCGGCGAGGGCAAGGGCGCCCGCAACCTGATCCTGGGCGCCCTCGGGGACCTGCGCCGGACGATCCTCCCCGACCTGCCGGACGACGCCCACGCCAACGACGAGGCGTGGGGGTACCTGCGGACCCTCCCGATCCTCGCGGGGGCCGACGCGGACGGCGTGCCGGTGCTCGCCAACCTGGGCGACGAGGACCTGTGGGCCGACACCGTGGCGCGGGTCAACAACCTGAACCGGGCGGTGATCGACCCGGCGGCGCGCGCCGCGGTGGCCGACGACGCGAAAAAGGCGGTGGTGGGGGTGATCGACCTGGCCCGGATGGCGGTGTCGTTCGTGGACCGGCTGCCCACGGGGAACCAGGTCCAGGTGGGGGCCGAACAGGTGCTGGCCGACTCGGTGTTCACCGAAACGATCGGCGGCGCGACGTTCACCGGCATCGGCGGCGGGGTGTGGCGGCGGTGGTCCCTGGCCGGGGGCGGCGTACGCCCCCTGGACGAACGGGTCCGGCTCGAGCTGGTGGGCCGGTTCACCCTGCCGGCCCTGCTGAAGGTGGCCGCCCAGTTCACCTACGAGACCCTGGGGCCGAACGAGTGGCTGGTGAAGATCCAGGCGGGGGGCAACTACCCCGACCTGGACGCGGGGTTCCAGTCGATCGGGGTGAGCGTGCCCGCCAACCAGCTGGCCGAGTCCCTGGTCGGCGGGGCCGAGGCGGAGCTGTTCGGCTGGCTCGGCCACAACGACGCCGGCGCGTACGCCCGGCTGTGGGCGTACGCGGACGCCAACCTGGGGGCGCTCCCCCTGGGCAGAGTGAACCTGTCCGGGTTCATGACCGTGCCCGCGGCGGCCAACGGCCGCCCGCTGCCCCCCGAGGCGTTCGTCCGGGCGTTCGACGCGGGGATGTGCGGCGACCTCGCCCTGCCGGTGGTGCCGCCCCCGTTCTCCCTGCTGAGCGGCGGGCTCACGGCCGAGGCCGGCGGGTACTTCTACAAGCAGGGCGACGCGATCGGGTTCGGGGCGAAAGGGGGGGCGGCCGTGCAGGTGATCATCCCCATGTTCCCGGCGGCGGGCCTCGAACTCGGCCTGGCCCTCGGCCAGTCCGGGGACGCGGTCCTGTCCGGTACCGCGGCCCGCCTCGGCCTCGGCATGTGCGTCTCGCCGTGGGTGCGGGGGTACTTCCTCGGGTTCGACGTCGAGAGCCCCGGGACCGGCCTGGAGGCGCAGTACTTCGGCGCGGTGGACACCGCGTCGGAGGACGCGGAGGTCGGGATCAAGTTCCGGCTCTCGATCCCCGACGTGAAGACCGACCTGCCGGAGATCGACTGCACCCCCATCCCGGAGGAGGACGCCCTGGCCCGCGGCGTGTGCGAAGGCCTGCAGCTGCTCGTGTCCACCACCTCGGCGGGCCAGTCCGTCGGCGCCTGGGGGGTGCTGGGCACGAAGGGGTTCTCGTTCGGGCTCGGGGAGTTCCCCACCGACCCGGAGAGCTGGGTCCTCCACATGCCCGTGTCCGGCGGGGCCCTGGCCGGGATCACCGTGACGCACCCCTCCCCGGCGTGGGTCGGGTGGAGCCCCAGCCCCTACAACGTGTGCGACCGGGACATGTGCGCGGGACGGGACGGCCAGTTCCGGCCCGACGCGGCCGTGCCGGGCCAGGTGATGACGGAGCCGAACCATGAGTAGCGCAACCAGGGGGTGGATCGGTGGGTGGGTCGCCGCGTGGGTGCTCGCGGTGTGCGTCCCGGCCGCGGCGGCCGCCGGCCCGGCTGTGCCGGCCGTGGAGGGGCTGCGGGCCACGGCCACGGCCACAGACGTGACCCTCGCGTGGTCCTCCCCCGGGAAGGCGGCGGTCCGGGTCCACCGGTTCGCGATGAAGCCCCCGGCGGACGGCCGCCGCACCCCGGAGCTGGGACCCGTGGTGGCCGAGCTGCCCGCCGGGACCGGTGCCTACGTGGACCGGGCGGTGGAGCCCGGCCTGCTCTACGTGTACCGGGTGACGGCCGTGGACCGGGACGGGAACGAGGGGCGCCCTTCCGCGCCGGTGCTGGCGGTGCTCGTGGACGAGACCCCGCCGGACCCCCCTTCGGGGCTGGTGGCCGAGGCCGGGGAGGACGGCGTGGTGACGATCCGCTGGGAGCCGAGCCCGTCGCCCGACGTGGCCCAGGTGCAGCTGTTCCGCCGCGTGGGGAGCGACGCGTCGTGGTCGGTGATCGGGGCGTTCCGGCCCGGCACCACCCGGGCCGAGGACCGCATCGACCCGTGGGCCGGGTACACGTACCACTACGCCGTGGCCGCCCTGGACGCGGGGGGCAACCTGGGTCCCCGGACCCCCGAGGTGCAGGTCCGGGCGCCCGACCGCACCCCGCCCCCGTCTCCGGTGGTGACCGGGGTGTCCAGCGGGGCCGACGGGACCGTCACGGTCCGGTGGGCCGGGGTGCCGGGGGACGACGTGGCCGGCTACCGGCTGTACCGGAGCCGGGACGGCGGCGAGCCGGCCGTGGTCTCGGAGCAGCCCGCCGGCGTCTCGGAGGCCACCGACCGCACCGCCGTGCCCGGGGTGGCGTACCGGTACGCGGTGGCGGCGGTGGACGCGGCCGGCAACGTCTCGAAGCTGTCCGCGCCGGCGGCCGCCCGCGCCCGGGTCGCGCCGGAGGGCGTGCCGGGACCCGGGGCGCCCTCGGCGGACCGGGAGGCGGATGGGGTCCGGATCACCTGGCCCGCCGTGGCGTCCGACGCCCTGGCCGGGTACTTCGTGTACCGGAGCCCGGACCGGGACGACGGGTTCGTGAAGCTCTCGGGGCTGGTCCGGGAGCCGGGCTTCCTCGACCGGGCCGCCCCGGAGGGGGCGTGGTACCGGGTGCGGGCGTTCTACGCCGGGGGGCGGCTGTCCGCGCCGTCGGCCGCTGTCACGGCGCCCCGGGAGGCGAAGCCATGAGCCGGCCGCTCCTGGCGCTGACCGTGTGCGGTTCGCTGCTCTGGGGCGCACCGGTCCCGGACGCGGCCGCGTTCGACAAGGCGGTCCGTATCGACAAGCAGCCCACGGCCGGCCAGGCCGCGGACCCGGAGGCCCCGTCCTCGGCGGCCGGGTCCGCGCCCGCCGCCGGAAAGGCCGCCCCTCAGAAGACGCCGGCGCCGGCGGCCGCGAGCCAGCAGGGGACGGCCGCCCCCTCCACCCCGGCACCCGGTGCCGCGGCCGCCGGCAAGGCCGTGACGCCGACGCAGGAAGCCCCGGCGAGCGGCGACGCCCGGGCGCCGGGCAAGGGACGACCGGGGGCCGGGGCGGCTTCCCGGCCGGGGGACGCCGGCCAGGCGGGTGCGGGCGCCGCCGCTTCGCCAAGCACCGGCAAGGCGACCGGGGCCCCGGCGGCGCCTTCGGCGGACAGCGGCGCCCAGGCGCCGGTGAAGGGGCAGCCGGGTTCGCTCCCCTCCCCGCCACAGCCGACGAACGCGAGCCAGGCGGGTGCGGGCGACGCGGCCGCACCGCCGGCCCCGCCGCCCACCGATGTGGGCCTCACCACCGCGCCCACCACCGAACTCACCGAGGTGAGCGGGTGGGTGCGGGGGCCGGACGGATCCCTGACGGCCGGTGCCCCGGTGGTGTTCTGGGCGAGGGCGGAGGGGTGGGGCCCCGGCGGCCCGGTGGCCCGGGTGCAGGCCGAGGGGGGCCGGTACCGGGTCCTGCTGCCCGACGGCGCGTGGCTGGGTACGGCATGCGGCTCGCCTTACGGGTACGCACCCCTGTTCTGGGAGGTGGTGATCGCCGGCAACGAGATCGTGTCGTACCGGGAGGTGGTCGACCGGGTGCCGTCGGTGCGCGTGGTGCGGGTCGGCGGCGTCTCGGGGTCGGCAAAGGTCCGGGTGGGCGACCGCGTCCGGGTGGAAGGGGAGGGGTTCGGGTGCTCCGGCTACCTGGTGATCACCCAGGACGGCCGGGAGGTGGCGCGGGTCGAGAGGTTCGCGACCCGGACGGACCGGGTCCTGGAGTTCGCCTTCCCGGCGGGCCCGTGGCGCCGGGGGGTGGGGCTGGGGTTCGCGTACCACCACGGGCGCTGGCGGAGTCTGCTGCGGACGACGGGCCTGCTGCCCGAGGGAGGGTGACCCGGTGGCGTCGCCGTTTGGGAAGACGAAGGGGAGAGCCATGGGACACTGGTGGCGTTGGCCGTGGGGGGTGGTCGCAGCGGCCCTGCTGGCCGCGTGCAGCGGGCCGGTGGATCCCGGCGCGGAGCGGGGGACGGGGCGGGTGACCGTGTCCCTCGGCCGGGCGGCCCGGGCCGGGCGGACCGCCCCGGCGGTGGGCCCCGGCCTCCCGGACGACGTGGAACGGATCGAGATCACCTGCACCGGACCCGGCATGGACCCCGTGTCGGGCGACCTGCCCCTGGACGGCGCGCCCCTGGTGCTCGTCATCCCGGCCGGCCGGGACCGGCTGTTCTCGGCCGACGCGTGGGCGGGGACGACCCACCGCATGGCGGGGTCCACCCTGTTGCCGAGCCTCGGGGTGAACGAGACGGCCACCGTCTCGATCACCATCGAGGAGCTGGGCACCATCACCTTCTCCGCCCCGCCGCCGGGGGCCCTCCGGGTGTCGGAGACCACGACCCTGGCGGTGGACCTGACCGGGTTCGAGAACCCGGCCGTGGTGTGGACCGTCAACGGGGTGCCGGGCGGCAACACAACGGTGGGGACGATCGCCGACGACGGCACCTACACGGCGCCCGACGCGGTCCCGACCCCGGCCGAGGTCGCGATCCGGGTGGCCAGCGCCCTGGCCCCGGACCTGTACACGGAGGCCCGGGTGACGATCGAGCCCCCCCTCGCGTGCGGGACCCTGACCGTGGACAGCACGGCCGACGCGGTGGACGCCGACCCCGGGGACGGCGTGTGCGCCGACGCCTCGGGCGCGTGCACCCTGCGCGCCGCGGTCCAGGAGGCCAACGCGTGCCCGGGGGACCAGGAGATCGTCCTGCCGGCGGGGACGTACACCCTGACCCTGGCGGGTGCGGGGGAGGGCGCCGCGGCCACCGGGGACCTGGACATCTACGGCGACGTGACCCTCACCGGAGCGGGTGCCGGAAGCACCGTGATCGACGGGGGAGGGCTCGACCGCGTCGCCGAACTCCGCGGTGCGGTGACCCTGCAGGATCTCAGGATCCGCAACGGGGGCAACGTCCGGTACGGCGGGGGGATCAGCGTCACCGGAAGCGGAACCGCGACCGTCAGCCGCTGTGTCGTCGAGAACAACGGTGCCACGGACGGGGGCGGCGGCCTCGTGGTGGGGGAGGGCGGCGTGCTCACCGTCGTGGACACGGCCGTCAGCGGGAACTCCGCCCGGTACGGCGCCGGGATCCACAACTACGTGGGGGAGGTGACCCTGGAGCGCAGCACCGTCTCCGGCAACACCGCCACCCAGCAGGGCGGCGGCATCAACAACCAGGGGGGCACCCTCACCGTCGTCAACGGGACGATCAGCGGCAACCAGGGCGGGCTCACCGGCGGGGGTCTCATGAACTACGCGGGCGCCACCGCGACCCTGACCCATGTCACGGTCGCCGGGAACGCGGCGTCGGTGGGGGCCGGCATCGACAACGACGCGTCCCAGGGCGCGGGCACGGTCACCCTGGTCAACAGCCTCGTCGCCGACTCGTCGGGCGGCAGCGACTGCGCCAACGCCGGCCAGCTCGTGGTGACGGCGAGCCTCGACACCGACGGCTCCTGCGGCGACGCGACCACGGCGGACCCGCTCCTGGCCGCGCTGGCCGACAACGGGGGGCCGACCTGGACCCACGCCCTGGCCGCCGGCAGCCCGACCATCGACGCGGGCGACGCTGCCGCGTGCCCCGCCACCGACCAGCGGGGGTTCCCCCGGGACGACGGCGCGTGCGACCTGGGGGCGGTCGAGTTCCAGAGCAGCGGCGTGGTAGTGGCCGTGAGCCCCACTTCGGCCAGCGTGGCCCCCGGGGGAACGGCCGCCTTTTCGGCTTCGGTGGTCGGCTCGCCCGACACCACGGTGACCTGGGCGGTGGAGGGCTCCACCTGCGCCGACCTCGGCACCGTGACCGCCGACGGCACCTACACCGCGGGCAGCCCCGTGGACGACTGCACCGAGACGGTGCGCGCCACGAGCAACGCCGACAACACCCAGAGCGCCACGGCCACGGTCACGGTGGACGCACCGGTGGCGGTGGCGGTGAGCCCCGGGAGCGCCACGGTGGCCCCCGGCGGCTCCCAGGCCTTTGCCGCCGCGGTCACCGGGGGTGCGGACACCACGGTGGCCTGGACGGTGGAGGGCTCCACCTGTACGGACCCCGGCACCGTGGCGGCCGACGGCACCTACACCGCGGGGAGCCCCGCCGACGACTGCACCGAGACGGTGCGCGCCACCAGCCACGCGGACCCCACCCAGAGCGCCACGGCCACGGTTACGGTGGTCGCGCCGGTGGCGGTGGCGGTGAGCCCCGGAGCCGCCACGGTGGCCCCGGGCGGCTCCCAGGCCTTTGCCGCCGCGGTCACCGGGGATGCCGACACCACGGTGGCCTGGACGGTGGAGGGCTCCACCTGCACGGACCCCGGCACCGTGGCCCCCGACGGCACCTATATCGCGGGGAACCCCGCCGCCGACTGTACCGAGACGGTGCGCGCCACGAGCAACGCCGACCCCACCCGGAGCGCCACGGCTGCGGTGACGGTGAACGTGGCCGTGGCGGTCACCGTGACCGGTCCTGCCGCGGTACAACTCGGCTCCACCGCCGGGTTCTCCGCCACCGTGACGGGCGATGCCGACACCGCCGTCGCGTGGTACGTGAACGACGTGGCCGGCGGCGACGCCACCGTGGGCACGATCGCGGCCGACGGCACCTACACCCCGCCGGCCGCGGTGCCGAGCCCGGACACCGTGACCGTAAAGGCGGTCAGCGTGACGGACGGGACCGCCTCCGACGAGGTGTCGCTGCGGGTCCTGTCGGTCACCTGCCTGGGGGGGTACCTCCTGGTGGACAGCACGAGCGACGCCCCGGATGCTTCCCCTGGCGACGGCCTGTGCGCGGACGTGGACACCGCGGCGTGCACCCTGCGGGCGGCGATCGAGGAGGCCAACGCCTGCGAGGGGGCCGACGTGGTCGAGGTGCCCGCGGGGACCTACGTGCTGACCCTCGGCGGGTTGGAGATCACCGACGACCTGACGGTCAGCGGCGCGGGGGCGGGCTCGACGATCGTCGACGGCAACGCCGCCAGCCGTGTCTTCTCGGTGGGAACCGTCGCCGCTGCAACCTTTGAAAACCTGGCCATCCGGAACGGCAACGTCTCCGGGCCCGGCGGCGGTGTCTCTTCCGGTGCCACGCTGGCAACCTTCCGAGGGGTGTCCCTCACGGAAAACGTGGCGACGTCCTTCGGTGGAGGCTTCTACACGTGGACGGGAACGGCCGTGTTCGAGGACTCGGAGATTTCGCACAACTCCGCCGGGCGTGGCGGCGGGATCACGTTTGCAAACAGCACTCTCGTACTGGTCAACGCAACTGTTTCGTACAATGTCGGGGATAGCTGGCCCTACTACGCAGCAGGCGTATTAGACTACTCGAACTCCCCATCGAGTCTGACGATCGAGAACAGCACGGTCGTTGGAAACACCGGTCGCGGCGTGTTGTTGTACGAGGCGCAGGCCACGGTCACCAACAGCACGATCACGAACAACACCAGGGAAGGCATCCGAGCGGAGAGAAACGCCGCTGTCTCGCTCACGAATTCCATTCTCTACGGCAACGGCCCCAACTGCTCGACGAACGGCGGCACCATCACCTCCAGCGGTCACAACATCGACAGCCGCAACAGCTGCGGGTTTGCTGCCGCCGGGGACCTCGTGAACACCGACCCGAAGCTCGGCCCCCTGGCGGACAACGGCGGGCCGACCCGGACCCGGGGACTGCTGGCCGGCAGCCCGGCCCTGGACGCCGGGGACGACACGGCCTGCCCGGCCACCGACCAGCGGGGCGTGGCGCGCAGCGACGGCGCCTGCGACATCGGCGCGGTGGAAGGGGAGGTGGCCGACGTCACGTGCCTGCAGGCCAACGGGGGGGCGGACCCGACGGTGGACAGCACCGACGATGCCGTGGACGCGGACATCGGCGACGGCGTGTGCGCCGACGCTTCCGGCAACTGCACCCTGCGCGCCGCGATCCAGGAGACCAACGCCTGCGCCGGCCGGGATGCGATCACCCTGCCGGCGGGCACCTACGCCCTGACCCTGGCGGGGAGCGGTGAGGATGCGGCCGCCACCGGCGATCTGGACATCACCGACGACCTCGCGATCCAGGGCGCCGGGCCGGCGACGACCGTCATCGACGGGAGCGCCCCGTTCGACGACCGGATCTTCCACGTCCTGAACGACGTGCCCACGACCTTCGACGGCTTGACCCTGCAAAACGTCGCTATCGACTGGAATGTTCCAGGAGGCGGCATCGAGACCGGCGGGGATCTCACCGTGCGCAACGCCGCGATCTCGGACAACGCGGGGGGACACGGTACGGGGATCAACGCGTGGAGTCCGGTGGCCACCGTCACCGTCACCGACACGACGCTGTCGAACAACGCATCGAGTGGTCGTTACGGCGGCGCCATCAGGGTGGAGGGGACGCTGGACCTTTCCGGATCGACCCTGTCGGGGAACACCATGCCCTACGCGTACGGACATTACGGGGCGGCCGTCTACGGGGGGGCCGGTTCGACGATCAACATCACCGACACGCTGCTCGACAGCAACGCCGCCGGTTACGCCGAGGTCGTCCGGGGTGCCGACAACGCGACCATCAACATCACGGACTCCACCATCTCGAACACCCAGGCCGGCCGCGCCGTCACGGGCTCGAGCGGTTCCACCATCAACATCGTCCGTTCGCAGATCGTCGACAACCTGGAGGGTGGGGTGAGCAGTACCGGCGCCGACGCGGTGCTGAACGTCGTCGACTCGACGATCGACGGGAACACCGGCACCGCCGTCGGCAGCTTCAGCTTCAGCGGCGCCGGGATCTACTCGGACGGCACGCTCACCATCACCGGGTCGACCATCTCCAACAACAGGATCGAAAGCACCCTGGGGGGCGGCGGTGGCGGCGCCGGCGTCTTCATCGCGGGAACGGCGACCATCGTCAACGCGACCTTCTCGGGCAACGTCAACAACGGCACCAACAGCGCGGGCGGGGCGATCTCTTCCACCGACAGCGGGGACCTGTCGTTGCGGAACACGACCTTCCACGCCAACCAGTCCACCTGGACCGGCGGCCACATCGCCTCCTCCGGCAACGTCGAGATGGCGAACACCGTCTTTTCCGCGGGCGACTGCGACCTGACCGGCGCGGCGGTGGTCTCCAACGGCACCAACATCGACAGCGGCAGCACCTGCGGCTCCGCCGCCGCCGGCGACCTCGTGAACACCGACCCCCAGCTCGGCCCCCTGGCCGACAACGGCGGCCCCACCTGGACCCTGCTCCCCCAGGGGGGCAGCCCGGCCATCGACGCGGGGGACGACGGGGTGTGCCCGGCCACCGACCAGCGGGGGGTGTCCCGGCCCCAGGACGGCGACGGGGACGGCACGGCCGCGTGCGACATCGGGGCGGTGGAGGTGGAGCCGCAGTTCCTGTAGACCGCCTTCTCCAACGGGCCGATGCGTACAGACCGGACGCGGAGGCGGAAACCTCGAAGGAGACTCGGACATGATGGGCACGAAGACCTGGTGGTGTGCGGCCGCGACGGCGGTGCTGCTGGCCGCGTGTGTGGGAGCCCCGCCCAAGGGCGACCTGCAGCGGGGGTTCTCGGTGTGGGGGTACCTGGGACGCGGGCCGACCGCGCCGGCGGCGATGGTGCCGGTGACCCTGTTCGACGCGCGTTCGGGGCGGCCGGTGGCGTCGGCCCAGACCGACATGTTCGGCAAGTACGGGTTCTCCGGCCTGCCGCCGGGCTCCTACGCGGTGCGGGCCGAGAAGGTGACCCGGGAGGTCACGGTGGTGGACCGGGACCTACGGCTCGATATCGACCTGAACGCTCCGGGCGGGGTGATGAACTACGCGGCGGCCGCCCCGGCCGCCGGCGGCGCAGCTCCCGCGGGTCCCAACGACCCCCGGCTGGCCCGGCAGATCGCCGGGGTGTGGTGGGGCTACGCGGGCAGCACCGAGCGCCGGATCGGCCTGTGCCCGGGCGGGGTGTACCGGGAGTTCACCGAGTCGGGCTACTCGGGCACCTCCACCGACCAGTACGGCAACCAGACCATGGCGTGGGGCAGCGCCAGCCAGGGCGGGGGGGCGGGTTCCTGGACGGTCACGGGCAACGCCGACGGGGGGACGATCCACGTCTCGTACGCCAACGGCGACACGGCCACCATCCGGTTCCGCCGGATCAACGACCCGGGGTGCCTGTCGTTCGAGGGCAGCACCCTGTGTCGCAAGTCGACGACCTGTCGATGAGACGGGTCCTTTCCCCCTGCGGCTACCGACCCGCTAGCGAGAGGCGTTTCCCATGACCCGGCTCGTCCGACCGTTCTTCGTGCTGTGCCTTCTGCTGGGCCCCCTGGCTCCGGGGGCCCGGGCGGCCGAGCTGCTGTCCGGCACCGTGTCGGTGGGGATCACCGAGGACGTGGTGCCCAAGGGGGTGGGCCAGAGGTTCCCGGAAGACCAACGCGAACTCCATGCGGTGGTGGACCTGAACGGCGTGAAGACGGGGACCACGATAAAGGGCGCGTGGGTGGCGGTGGATGCGGTGAGCGAGCCCGACTACGTGATCGCCACCACCGACATTCCCATCGAAGCCGACGGGTTCACCCGGGCGCACCTTCAGATCTCTTTGGCCGAAGGGCGGACCTGGCCGCCCGGCAACTATGCGGTGGTTCTGTCCCTTGACGGAGAGGAGTTCGGCCGGGTCCCGTTCTCGATCGCTCCCCGCGACGGCGACCCACCCCCCTGGTTCACCACCCTGGGCCTCGCCCGCGCCCTCACGGCCAACGGCCGTCCCGAGGCGTTCGCGGACGAGTTCGACACCGAGGTCGAGACGATCTTCGGGCTGGCCATGATCGAGAACCTGAATCCAGGTGTCCGGATCCGGGGCGTGTGGAGCTCGGCGGCGGCCGGGGGCGTGTTGGGGGAGACCACGGTGACCATCGAGTCCGCCGGAACGAACCTGCTCCGGTTTCGGGCCGGGCGACCGGAGGGAGGCTGGCCCCAGGGATGGTACCGGTTCGAGGTGTACGCGGGCGACCAGCGGCTGGCATGGGCGCCGTTCTTCGTGTACCCGGACCGGCAGGCCGCCCAGTCCGCGCCGGCCCCCACGGCCGACGCCCCGGAGGGGCCGGAGGCTCCTCCGGCGGCCGGGGCCGAGTGGACCGTGCTCGTGTACCTGGACGGCGACAACAACCTGGAGCCGTTCGCCCTGAAGGACCTCGAGGAGATGGAGCGCGCTCTGCCGGCCAAGGGGGTGGAGGTGCTGGTGCTCCTGGACCGCGCCCAAGGGTACACCGATGCCGAGGGGGACTGGACCGGAGCCCGGCTCCTCCGGGTCCGCCGGGCGCCCGAGGCCGGGATCCAATCGAAGGTGCTGGCCGACCTGGGCGAGGTGAACATGGGCGACCCCGCGGTGCTGCGCGCCTTCCTCGCGAAGGGGTTCGGGCTCGCTCCGTCCAAGCGGCGGGCGCTGCTCCTGTGGGACCATGGGGGCGGGTGGGCGAGCCACGTCAGCGACGAACAGGCGCCGGGCGTCGACAGCGGGGAGGACCACCTGACCCTGCCCGAGCTGCGCCGGGCCATCGAGGCCGGGCTTCGGGACGTGGGCGTGGCCCGGCTGGACCTGGTGGGGTTCGACATGTGCCTGATGGCCCAGATCGAGACCGCCTACGAGCTTCGGGACGTGGCCGACGTGATGGTGGCCTCCGAGGCCGTGGAGCCCGGGGACGGCTGGCCCTACGACACGGTGCTCCCCCTGTTCGGCCGGCCCGGCCGGAGCCCTCGGCAGGTGGCGGCCGACATCGTGGACGCGTTCGACGCCTACTACCTGGCCCGCAACGAGGCGGTCACCACCCTGTCGGCCTTGGATCTCCGGGAGATCGGCGGGACGGTGGAGGCCCTGGACGCCCTGCTGGGCCGCATCGGGAGCACCCTGGGCGAGAACTGGCCGGCGTTCACCCGGACCCTGTTCTTCTCCGAGGGCTACGCCTCGCTGGGAGACGTGCGCAAGGGCAAGAAGGGGCTTCTGAGCGTGGATCTCGGCAACGCCTTCGCCAACCTGGCCCGTCTGACCCCGGCGGTGGGATCGCTGCCGGAGTACGCCGGGTTCGAGGCGGCCCTCCGGCGGGTGGTGATCCGCAGCCGCACCAGCTCCCGCCACCGCAACAGCCGCGGCGTGGCGGTGTATGCGCCGTTCCGGGCCGACCTGCTCAACGACGCCTACGTTGCGACGCGGTTCGGAACGGAGACCCGGTGGGTGCCGACCCTCCGGGCCCTGTACGCGGCCCAGCGGGAGAACCCGGCCCGGATCCGGCTGGGCGGCATCCGGACGATCAGCCTGCTTCGGAACCAGCCCGTGGGCGAGGTGCTCCACCTCGGTCAGGACGGATTCGAGTTCACCTTCGAGGGCACCAATCTGCTCTACGCCTACGCCATGATCGGGGAACGGGACGACGCCCGGGGGCGGACCCTGCTCTTTCGCAAGTCGCTGCTGCGCAAGGCATCCCCGGGCGACGAGGGCGGCGCCGTGCCCAAGCGCGGCCGGGCGGAGCTCCTTCAGGTGTACACGTACCCCGACGGTCGGCACGACCTGCGGTTTCGCTACGACGGCATCCGCCACCTGCTCGCCAACGGCGAGGCCGCCCTCCCCGTCACCCTGGACGAGACCGACATCGGCAACACCGTGGCCCACGTGATGACCGTGCCGGTGCAGTACGTGGATCCCAAGTACGGGGAGTTCTTCGCCACCGTGTATTACGACTGGTTGTGGCGGCCCGCGTCGATGGTGGTGGAGGTGCCCCGTAAGGACGGCACCGTGGTGTACGCCGAGGTGGACCCCCCGCCTGAGGCGCGGATCCGACCCCTGCTGGAGACCGTGGACGACCGAGGGGGGGTGAGCTACACCCCCACGGGCGAGATGGCGTGGAGGGACGGCCCGTCCCTGACCATCGACCTGGTGCCGCCGGGGCCGTACGAGGTGCTGCTGGCGCTGGAGTCCCTTACCGGCCGATCCAACACCGGCCGCCACACCTTCCGGGTGGCCGAGCGGGGGGACGACCTGCTGGCCAACCGGGAGTCCGCCGCCGAGGAGCTGACGGCTGAGAACCTCGAGGGGGAGTGGGAGCTGATCGATCCCAACGCGTGGTTCCAGGCGCGCCGGATGGTGCCCCTGGGAGGGTTCGTGACCTACCGGCCCCACCCCCGGCTGAAGGGCGTGCTCAAGAAGATCGTGAGCCGGCCTCGGGGGCAGGACCTGTACCGGGGGCTCGACGTGGTCACGGTGATCCAGCGCCAGGGCCTGCCCCACCTGCGCCAGTACGTGCTGGACGAGCGGGGCTCGCCCCGGTTCGACTACGGCTACGCCATGACCTATCCGGTGTTCGACCAGGTGAACGGCCGGGGGGTCATGCTCGCGATGGACCTGTTGAACGGAGAGCTTCAGGTGTTCGTGAAGCGGTCCGGCCCGGCCCTCAGGCTGCGGTCGGCCCCCGCATCGGTGCCGGCCGGGCAGCCCCCGGGCCCGGCCGGCACCGCACCCGGAGCCGGTGCGGTGTCCCTTGACGGCGTGTGGCAGTCGGCAGAGGGCACGGGGCTGGTGATCCAGGGCACCCAGTGGGTGTACTACGAGTTCGGCCAGCCGGTGGATCAGGGCGTGCTCCGGGTGCAGGGGGACACGATCGAGGCCCAGAGCCTGGTCACCGGCACGACCATGGTGTTCCGGTTCCGGCTGGGGGCGGCGGAGCTGATCCTGCAGGACGAGATGGGGGGAGTCACCCGGTACGCGCGGGCTCGGTGATCTCGAGTTGCTAAGACCTGCAAACGTATTGCCAGGGTGCGGGGTGGGGGCCTGGTGGAGCGCCGGGTGCGGCCCCTTAGCTCGCCGCGCCCTCCGAACGTCCGGGTCCCCTCCGGATTCCGTGGGTTCCGCTATCGTGGCCTGGATCGACGCACAAGCGGCGGCATGAGAAGGCGCGGCGATCGGATGCCGCACTCGCGCCCGGCCGGAACCAGGCCCCCACCCCGCACTCCCCAAGGGGAAGGGACACGGGTCTGGCAATACTTTCGTTGGGATTGGTGCCTTGGCGTGAGGCACGAGGAGCAACGGACATGGGCACTCGGCGATGGATCGGAGTGGTCGCGGCCCTTCTTTTTGGGGCCCAGGTTTCCGGAGCGGCCGGTACCGAGGTGAGCCTGCCGGCGGCCGGGTTCGCCTTTCGGCCCCCGCCCGGGTGGACGGCCCGGCAGACGCCCCAAGGGGCGGTGCTGGGGCACGCGACGATCCCCGGGCTCCTGGTGGTGTTCCGCCACGAGGCCTCCACTCCCGACGATCTGCGCCGCCTCTTTGCCCAAGGCGTCACCGACGGCGGCATCCAGATCGCCCCTTCGGGGCCGGTGGAGCCCCTGGGTAGGCGGGGCATCGCCGGTCCCCTGGCCGGAACCTCCAACGGCGCCGCCGTGAAGGGGTGGGGTGCCATGGTCCTCGCCCCCGAGGGGGGCGGCGGCGCGGCCGTGCTCGCCGTCACCTCGACCGACGCCTATGGCCCGTCGCACCGGGAGGCGGTGGAGCAGGTGGTCCGGTCCCTGCGGTTCCTGGCGCCGGACCGCTCCCTGGCGGCCCGGTTCGTGGGGGTGTGGTGGCACTACGAGAAGAGCGGCATCCCGAGCAGCTACTCCACCCGGGAGAGCACGGTGGCCCTGCGGGCGGACGGCACCTTCGTGATGGGCGGCGAGACCGGCTACTCCAACGACGCCGGCAGCGCCCTGGGCACGGGAGCCGCGTCGGGCCGGTGGGAGGTTCGGGGAACCCTGGAGGAGGGAGAGCTCGTGCTCACCTATGCCGGCGGAGGCCGGGACGAGATCTCGTACGTGGTCCACCGGGAGAACGGCAGGGCCTTCCTGGGCACCATGTACTACTTCGACGGCCAGCTCTACGCCAAAAACGCCCGGCCGTAAGCGCCCCCCGCGAACCGGTCGAACGGCGCCCCCCCAACCCGCGCATCTTTATGCCGTCCGGTTCAGCTCGCTGGCGAACGGGATGGTGAACGAGAAGGTGGCGCCGGTGCCCGGGCGGCTCTCGGCCCAGATGCGGCCGCCCAGGCGCTGGACGATCTCCCGGGAGATGGCGAGCCCCAATCCCGTGCCCAAGGGGTGGCTCTTCTGGGGGTCGCGGATCTGGGCGTAGCGCTCGAACACCTCGTCGAGCCGGTCGGACGGGATACCCGGCCCCTCGTCCGCCACGCTCACCACGGCCTCGCCCCGGCCGCTCACGGCGCCGATCCAGACCGTGCCCCCGTGGGGAGAGAACTTGACCGCGTTGGACAGCAGGTTGGCCAGCACCTGCTGGAGCCGGTCGAGGTCGGCCGCCACAGGCGGCAGCCCCTGCTCCACCGAGACCTGCGCGGCCACCCCTCTCTCCTCGAACAGGGGGCGGGCCACCTCCACCGCCTTGTCGATGGCCGTGGGCAGGTCCACCGCCTCCACGTGGAACTCCACCCGGCCGGCTTCGATTTTGGAAAGGTCCAGCAGCTCGTTGATCATGCGGGTCAGCCGCTCGGCCTCCTGCTGGATGATCTGGAGGAACTCCCGGCGCTTCTCCGGGTCGTCCACCCCGTACTTCAGCAGGATCTCGCTGAAGGACCGGATCGAGGTCAGCGGGGTTCTGAGCTCGTGGCTCACGGTGGAGAGGAACTCGCTCTTCAGCCGGTCGATCTCCCGGAGCCGGAGGTTGGCCGCCTCGAGCTCGGCCGTGCGCTGGCGCACTTTCTCCTCCATGGCCTGGCTGTATGCCTGGACCTCCTGGTACAGCCGGGCGTTGGCCACCGCCATGCCGAGCTGGTTGGCCAGGGCGCAGAACAGGCTCACGAACTCCTCGGTGAAGTGCATGGGCCCTCGGGTGCCGTAAGCCGTGAGCACCCCCATGGGCTTGCCCTCGTGGATCATGGGAGCGTGGATCAGCGCCGTGACCGGCACGTCCTGGGTGAGCTGGCCGAAGAAGATCGGTTTGTCCACGTTGCGGGCGTCCTCCAACACCACCGGCTCCCCCCTGAGGAAGCAGGTGCCGAAGTAGCTCTCCTCCGACGGGGGCACGGCCGACAGGGCCACATAGGCCGGGTTCAGCCCCACGTGGGCCCGGATTCGGAGCTTGCCGTCGTCGTCCAGCAGCCGGACCGCCAGGTACTCGAACCCGAACTCCCGGTGGATCAGGCTGAGCACCCCACTCAGCACGGCGTCGATGTCGAGGCTTCGGGACATGAGCCCCGCGGCCTCGTGGAGCACCAGCAGCTCGCGTAGCTGGCGCTCGAGGGCCTCGCGGCTCTGAGCCAGGGTGCGCGACACCCGGCCGAACACGTCGAGGATCTCCACGGCCTGGTCCCGGGGCCAGGCCAGGAAGCTCTGGAGGATCATGCGGGCCGAGGGGGTGCCCAGAGCGCTCGCCAGGCATCGCTCGGCCGCCTCCACCAGGGCCTGGGGCCCGGCCCGCGGGGGCAGGCTCACCATGACCTCGCGGGCTTTGGCTGGCCCCACGAACCGGGTCAGGAGCCCCACTACGTCCTCGCGGGTGACCCATCCCACGGGCACGGCCGGGGCCTGGGCACCTCGCCGACCCCCGGCGAACAGGCTGACCGTCAGGAACCCGCCCAGGTTGAACACCAGGCTCCACACCAGGGCGTGGGACCAGGGATCGAGCCCCTCCAGCCCGAACAGGGCGTGGGGCCGCAACGCGGCGATGCCCCACGGCCCCCGGTCGAGGATGCCCGGGTCCATCCAGCCGGATCCCACGAAGGTGGGGAGCAGCAGGGTGTAAGCCCACACCCCGAACCCCAGAGTCAGGCCCGTGAGGGCCCCGGCCCGGGTGCGGCCCTTCCACATCAGCCCCAGGAACACGGCCGGCGCGAACTGGGTGACGGCCGAGAACGACAGGAGCCCAATGTTCACCAGGGTCTGGGACTCTCCGATCCACCGGTAGAACCCGTAACCCAGCAGCACCACCCCGAAGATGAACAGCCGCTTGGCCGTCAGCAGCTGGCGCGAGAGGTCGCGGCGGGTCTCGGTGCCCAGGGCTGGGGAGAGCTTGCCCAGCAGGGCGATGCCCGGGTGGTGGAGGATCATGGTGGCCAGTGCCACCGACGACACGATCACCATGCTGGCGGCGGCCGAGAACCCGCCCAGAAAGGCGAGGGCGGCCAGCCCGGTGTGCCCCCGGCTCAGGGGCAGGCTGATCATGAACGAGTCGGGCGGCCCCGGCGCGTGGGCCAGCAGCCCCACCAGGGCCACCGGCAGCACGAACAGGTTCATGAGCAGCAGGTAGGAAGGGAAGATCCACGAGGCCTGGCGAAGATGGCGTTCGCGGACGTTCTCCACCACCAGCATGTGGAACTGCCGGGGCAGAAGTACCACGGCCACCATGGACAGTAGGCTCAGAGTGATCCACTCGGGCACCGTGGTTCGGGGCCCGATGACCAGGATCTCCCGCAGCTCCGGATGCTCCAGGGCCCGGCCGAAGATGCTGCGGAGGCCCCCACCGATGCCCCAGGTGATGTAGATCCCCAGCACCAGAAACGCACCCAGCTTCACCGCGCTCTCGAACGCTACGGCCGCCACCATGCCCTCATGGCGCTCGCTCACCACCAGGGTGCGGGCCCCGAACAGCACGGCAAAGGTGGCGAGCCCCAACGCGGCCCAGAAGGCCGCGTCGTGGGCCAGGCCCCCGCCCGCCAGCCGGCCGGTGAGGAGGTCGAAGGTCTGACCCACGGCCTTGAGCTGGAGGCCGATGTAGGGGGTGACTCCGGCCACCAGGATGAAGGTGGCAAGGGTGCCCAGGGTGGCCCCCTTGCCGTAGAGCTCCTCCAGAAGGTCCGGTAGGGTGGTGATGCCCCGAGCCCGGCAGTAGCCCACCATTTTGCTGAGGGCCAGGGGGGCCAGGAAGAACACCAAGGTCGGTCCCAGGTAGATGGGCAGGAACCCCATCCCCTTGGATGCGGCCCGGCCCACGCTGCCGTAGAAGGTCCACTCCGTGCAATATACCGCCAGGGAGAGGCTGTAGACCAGGGGATGGTCCACCGGGCTGCGACCCCGCTCCCGGGCCCGGTCGGCCGCATAGGCCAGGGCGAACAGACCCAGCACGTAGCCCAGCCCAAGGAGCGCCACCCAGAACGTGCGGGTCATCGGGACTTCCGCAGGAGCAAGGGAGCCAGCACGATCAAGACGGCCCACACGCCGAACAGGTACAAGGGAAGCAGCGCCACCCCAGCCGCCGGCTCCGGCCGGTTGAACAGGAGCACCAGGGGCGAGAAGAACGTGATCACCCCGAGGACGAACAGGGCGGCGAGACGTCGGGCTCCAGGATCCATGGGAGAAGTCACCGGTCGACGGTCTTCGGTCTGGGGCCTTCGGCCCACTAGCCAGCTGGGCGGGCTAGGCGGCTAGGCAGCTAGGCGGCTACGCGGCTCTCCCCCCCGGGAACCCGAACTGCGTTCCGGGAGTTCCCGTCTTTTGTCCGCTTCCACCCGACACGGACACGCCGCCCCGTTTCGGGGGGCAAGGAGCCTCCCAGCCTTCTAGCGTTCCAGCCTTCCAGCTTTCAAAACCTCGACGACTGCCAGCGCAGCAGGAGCATCCGGTCGCAGAACGCTTTGGCCTCGCCTAGGGTCCGGATGCCCCGGGCCTCGAGCAGCGGGATCAGCCGCAGGAAGATCTCGGCCGTGGCCCGGGCGTCGCCCAGGGAGGTGTGGCGCCCTTCGATGGTGACCCCCAGCCGCTCGGCGATGGCGTCCAGGTTGTGCCCCTCCAGGTCCTTGTGGACCCCGTACGACAGGAACAGGGTGTCCAGGACCGGGTTCTCCAGCAGCGGCAGGCCCGCCTCCCGAGCCCCCATGTCCAGGAACTTTTTGTCGAAGGCCGCGTTGTGGGCCACCAGCACGGCGTTGGCCACGAAGGCGTGGAACTTGGGCAGCACCTCCGCAAGCGAAGGAGCGTCGGCCACGTCCTCGTCCCGAAGCCCGTGGAACTCGCTGGAGGCGGCAGGGACGGGCCGGCCGGGGTTCACCAGGGTGTGGAACTGGCTTCCCGCCAACACCTTGCCTGCCCGAATCTTCACGGCGCTCAAGCTGATGATTCGGTCGCCTTTGGAGGGTTCGAGCCCCGTGGTCTCGGTATCGAGAACCACGGCCTCCAGGTCCCGAAGCGCAGTGTCCAGCAGCTCGGGCCCCTCTACCGCCGGCCGGGGAAGAAACAGGTCGAAGTCGTAGAACTCGGGTTGGTCGTCCAGGATGCCGGGCCGGGGCTCCTCCTCCAGCCGCCGGGTGGCCCGCTCCAGCCCGAAGCACACCTCCTGGCCGCCTTTCTCGCCACCCCGGATCCAGAGCTCGCCCCGATTCCGTCGCACCGCGTCCCCCAGTGGCAGGGGCGGCTCCCCTTTGGCGGCCACCTCCACCCGCTCCAGATCCTCGGACGACAGGGGGCCCCCCGACGCGATCCGGAGCACGGTGAGGACCGCCTCGTCCGACACCTCCAGCGAAGCATCCACCGGGGCCCAGCCCGTGGTCCGCTCCCCCAGCCACCGCAGGGCCGCGGCCAAGGACGCCACCCACAGGAACGGCTCCACGAGCACCCGGGGCACGGCGTCGTCCGAGTCCCTCAGGTTCACGTAGGCTCCAGGAACCAGGGCCACCGCCTCCTCCAGGAGGTTGCGGGGGTCGGCCGGCACCATCTCCCAGCGAGCGCCAGCCAGAAGGGTCGCCGCCTCCTCAGCCGCCCGGATCCGCTCGGCCATGCGGGAGGCCTCCTCGGCCAGGGCCTGAAGAAACCGATCCCGTTGGGCTGGCTTCATGCCGGGGTGTCGGCCCAGGGCCTCCAGCAGGGCCCGAGAGGTGGCCACAGGCCCCTTGAGGAGCGCCGGCATTTGCATCAGGGTCTCGTCGGCCCGGTGCTCCTCGGGGCTCAAATGGGCTTCGCGGTAAACCAGAAGAAACCCCGCCAGCTCGCCTCCCGGCCCGGGGACTCCGGCCAGGGTGCCCCGCAGGAGAGCCCCCGGCTCCAGCGGGAACACCACCTCTTCCTGGGCCTCCCTGCCCTGGTCCCAGCGGCGCCGAACCCGCCGCACATAAAAGGCGGTGCGGTCCTCGGGCAGCAGGCGGGACAGGGGGGCCCCGATCGGTGACTCCGGTCCGTGCTCGAGAACAGATCGGGCCCGGGGGTTCATGAGAACCACCTCCCCGGCCACGTTCGCCAGGACCACCCCCTCGCGCATGGTCCGCAGCACCGTGGCCAAGCGGTTGCGCTCCTCTTGGAGTACCCGGGTGGTGTCGGCCACCCGGGTCTCCAGCTCCCGGTAGCTCCGGGAGAGGGACTCCGCCATGCGGTTGAACGCCTCGGCCAGGTCTTGGAGCTCGTCCCCCGTGTCGATCTCGATTCGGTGCCCCAGGTTCACCCGGGACACGATCTCGGCCCCGTCGCGGATCCGCAGGAGCGGCCGCACGAAGGTGTCGGCCATGCGCCAGGCCAGGGCCACCACGGCCGCGGCCAGGATCACCAGGAGAAGAGCCAGCTGTCCCACCACCCGGTAGAAGGGGGCCAGGAGGTCGGAGACGGGCTGAACCACGGCCACGCTCCATCCGAAGTCTTCCGGGGCTCCCGCCTGAACGGGGGCGGCGCCGGCCACGTAAGCCTGACCCCCCGACTCGAACCGAGTCCAGCCCTTGCCCAAAGGGGTTGGAGGGACCGGGGCCCCTTTGCCGCCGGCGAGCCGCTCCCCGTCCCGCCCCACCCACACGGCCACGCCGTTCTCTCCCACATGGAACCATTCCACGTCCCGCTGCAGCCGGTCCAGCCCGGCCTCCACCACCAGGGTGGCGGCCGGTTCCCCCTGGAGCGTGAAGACCGGCACCCGGATGCGCAGGAGGGTGTCACTCACTCGCAGCCCCGGCACATCCCTGCCGGGCTCTGCCGGGTCCACCCACACCCGCCGCACCTCGGGCAGCAGCCGGCGTACGGTGGAGGCCCACCCCGGCGGCAGGTTGCGGTTGCGGGTCACGTGGGTGCGTACCTCGGGTACTCCGGCGACGCCTGTCACGGCCTGGGTGAGGGAGGTGATCCGGGAGGTGAGCAGCTCGGCCAGCATGCCGGCCTGGCGGGCAAGGGCGCCGGCCCGCACCTCGACCACGTCGTAGCGAGCCACAAAGAACAGGATGGACAGGGCGGCCGCGAACGGCACCACGGCCAACCCCAGGAACGCAGCGATCATCCGGCGACGCACGCCGGTGCGTCGGTGCGCCGGAGCAGGAGCGGTCATCCGGACAGCACCTTGCGGATCTTCTCGAGGAGTTCGTCCGTCGCGAACGGCTTGGTCACGTACAGGTCCGCCCCCACCTCCAGGCCCTTCTTCCGCTCCAGCGGCTGACCCTTGGCAGTGAGCATCACAATACGGGTGGAGGCTAGATCTTCGTTCTGTCGCAGGGCCCGGCAGACCTCGTACCCGTCCTTGCGGGGCATGGCCACGTCCAGCAGTACGACGTCCGGCTGGATCTCACCCGCCCGTTCGATGGCCTCGTCCCCGTCGCGGGCCACGTGGACGTCGTAGCCCTCCTGCTCCAAGATGTACTCCAGCGAGAGCAGAATGTTCGGCTCGTCGTCCACCGCCAGGACCTTGATCCTCTTCTTCGGCTTCATCTCGGACCCCTCTGTCCCCGAACCCCCAAACCGAACGATCAGAGCAGGATTTCAAACCTTATCTCAAAACCGCCCGGGAGAAAAGACCCGGCCTCCAGGGGGGCCTTTGGCCCCTTCTCACCCGATTGACACCCCCCGGTCCCGTCCGTAGCATCGAGGCACCCCCGGCCCTTCTGGCTTCGTCGCGAGCTGGAGGCCGGTCCCACGGATGGGAGAAGTTACTCCGGAAGCCGCAACTGGCTGGCCAGCGGGCCGAAGCCCGAAGGAGGAGAACCATCGAGCCCGATACGTCTTCGCAACCGATCCGCCGGCGCCTGATGCGCCGTCTGTGGATCTGGGCGCTGGTGGTGGCCCTGGGAACGGCCGTGGGGATGTGGGTGGGGGCTCGGCGGCGCCAGGCCGAACGAGAGGCCGCGCTGGAGCTGGCCCGTCGGGTCGTGGGGCAAGTGGCCTCGGCCCGCGACGCCCACGGCCGCGGCGAGCCGAAGCAGGCCCAGCAGGTCCTGGAGCGGGCTCGCAAGGCCCTGGAGGAGGCCGAGGGGGGGACCCGCACCTCCCTCTACGCCACCGTTCTGACCGAGCTGGCCGCCATGGGCGCGGCTGCTGGAGCCGACCCCCAGCTCTGCCGCGGCTTGCTGGCCCGGGCCTGGGAGGTCCCAGACCTGGGTGCGGATCTGAAGGTGCGCATTGCCCGGGACGCCGGGGCGCTGGCGGCCGCTGCCGGCGACCGCGAGGCAGCCCGGCTGTGGTACGGGCGGGTTCTGGAGCTCATTCCGGACGACGCCCGGGCGAAGCGGGTGCTTGCCACCTTGGATCTTCTCGAACGGTCGGGCCCGTGACCGATCTGGAGCTTCTCCTGCAGGCTGCCCCCGCCTTGACCCGCCTACCGGGCGAGGCCCTGGACGTGCTCGGCCGGGCCCTCACCCGCCGTACCCTCGGCGTAGGCGAGTACCTGTTCCGCCAGGGGGAGGGGCCCCCGGGCCGGGTGTACCACCTGGTCTCAGCCACCGTGGAGATCCGGGTGGGGGTGGGGGACGAGGAGCAGGTGGTGAGCGTTTCGGGCCCAGGGGACCTTGTGGGGTGGCTGTCGGTGTTCACCCCCGACCCGTTCCCGGCATCGGCCAGGGTGGCGGCGCCGGGCGATGTCCTCGAGGTTCCCACCGAGGTGCTCCGGGAGCTGGCGGCCCGGTATCCCGAGGTGGGGTCCTTGCTGGCGGCCTCCATGGCCCGCCGGCTCCAGGACCTGTTCCGCCGGGTTCGGGAGGAAGCCCGGGGCGACGCGCTGGTGGGGCGGGCCGATGCGGCCGCGTTCCGGCGGCGGGTGGTGGAGGTGATGTCGGCGCCGCCGGTCCGGGTGACCCCTCTGGATTCGGTAAGACAGGCCGCCCAGGCCATGGCCGGACGCCGGGCCGGGTCGGCGTTGGTGGAGGAGGCCGGGGCCCTGCGCGGCATCCTCACCGAGAAGGACCTGGTTGGCAAGGTTCTGGCCCGGGGCAGCGACCCGGACGCCACGCCGGTGGAGGCCGTAATGTCGACTCCGGTGATCCGGGTGGCGCCGGACACCTATGTGTACAAGGCCCTCGGCGTGATGAGCCGGCACCGCATCCGGCACCTGCCGGTCGCCGAGGGCGAACGGGTGCTGGGGGTGGTGTCCATGCGGGCGCTCCTGCCCCTGGTCACTCGGGGCACCCTGGAGCTGGTCGAGTCGATCGAGGCGGCCAAGACCCTGGACGACCTGCGCCGGGCCCGGACCGAGGCTGCGCGGGTGTGCGTGGACCTGGTGCACGAGGGGCTTGCCGGCGACGAGGTGGCCCGGGCCCTGTCCCATCTTTACCGCGACATCCACCGCCGGGCCCTGGAGCTCACGATCGGAAAGCTGGAGGAGGAAGGGTGGGGTCGGCCGCCGGTGCGGTTCTGCTTCATCGTGATGGGGAGCCACGGCCGGTATGAGAGCCATATGGCCACCGACCAGGACCACGGCATGATCTTGGCCGACTATCCCGCTCACGAGTGGGGTTGCGTGGAGCCGTACTTCATGGAGCTGGGCCACCGGGTGTCGGCCGCGCTCGAGGCCGTGGGGTTCCCGGCCTGCCGGGGTCACGTGATGAGCCGGAACCCCGTGTGGCGCAAGCCCGCGGGCGAGTGGCGGCGGCAGGTGCAGGGCTGGTTCGACCGGCCCGGCTCCGTTGCCGTGCGGTACTCCACCCTGTTCTACGACTTCGCGCCGATCTGGGGGGACGCCACCCTGGCCCACGAGCTCCGGCGGTTCCTACTGCAGGGGGTTCGCCGGAACTTTCACCTGCTCCAGAGCCTGTACGGAGAGGCGTCCCGACACCGGGTTCCGCTGACCTGGTTCAAGACATTCGTGACCGAGCGCAAGGGCCCCCACCGGGGCGAGCTGGATCTCAAGCGCTCGGGGCTCCTGTTCGTGGCCGAGTGCGCCCGGATCCTGGCCCTGCGCCACGGGGTGGGCGAGACCTCGACCATCGGCCGGCTCCAGGCCCTGGCCGACCGGGGTGCCGTCCCGGCCGAGGAGGCCGAGTTCGTGCAGACCGCGTACCGGACGATGCTGTTCTTCCTGCTCCGCGCCCAGGCTCGCGCCCTGGCCGGGGGCCGGCCGCCCGACACCTACCTGAACCCCTCGGCCCGGCCGATCCAGGAGCGCTACCTGCTGCGCCACGCCCTGGAGGCCGCCGGCCGGCTCCAGGACCTGGTGCGCGCGAGCTTCGGGGAGATCTGATACCAAGTTGCGTTCAATCCAAGAGATCCCTCCGGGGGGGGCCGGGGCAAGGGACCTGCGATTCAGGTGTCAGGGGCCAGAGGTCAGAAGGCAGAAGTTCGGGTAGAGTCCAAAAGCTGTGTGGAGCTTTACAACAAAGTGGAAGTTTTTTCTGTCCACTGTCCTCTGAATTCTGGCCCCTGATACGGCCACGCCCGGCGCTCCACCAGGCCCCTTGCCCCGCCGGTTCAGGGGTTTGATGGCTTTGAACGCAACTTGGTATGACGGGCCGGAGGCGCAAGATGGAAGAGGCACCGTGGAACTGAAGGTGATCGAGATCTTCTCCAGCATCCAAGGCGAGTCCCACTGGGCGGGGTACCCCTGCACCTTCGTGCGGCTGGCCGGGTGCAACCTGCGCTGCTCCTACTGCGACACCGCCTACGCCTGGGAAGGGGGAACCCCCATGGGGGTGGAGGAGGTGCTCCGGGTCGTGGACCGGGAGGGGCAGGGCACGGTGGAGGTCACCGGCGGGGAGCCGCTTTGCCAGCCGGGGGCGCCGGCCCTGCTGGAGGCCCTGCTCGAGACCGGCCGGCGGGTGCTGCTCGAGACCAACGGCAGCCTGCCCCTGGAGCCCGTACCCCCTGGGGTGCACATCGTGATGGACCTGAAGACCCCGGGATCGGGGATGGTGGATCGGAACCGATGGGAGAACCTGGAGCGGCTCGGCCCGGGGGACGAGATCAAGGTGGTGTGCGCCGACCGGGCCGACTACGACTGGGCCGTGGCCGAGCTCGCCCGCCGAAACCTGTGGGGCCGGGTGCGGGTGAGCCTGTCGCCCGTGTGGGGCCGCCTCGACCCGGCCGAACTGGCGCGTTGGATGCTCGCCGACCGCCTGGACGCCCGCCTCCAGGTGCAGCTCCACCGCATCCTGTGGCCCGGCCGGGACCGGGGGGTGTGACCCCCGGCGGGGGTCGGCTACGGGGTGTCGAGGCGCACGAGCCGGGTGAGGTACCGCTCGAGCCGAGCCAGGGCGGCCTGGGTCTGCGCCGGATCCAGCCGGGTCCACACCAGCACCCGCCCCTGGGCCCGGGCCACCGCCAGGATCGCGTCGGCCGCGTCCTCCCCCCCGGGCCCGCGGATCCCCGGGGCCAGGGGAAGGCAGTCCTCGGGGTACTCCTCCACCAGGACCCGGGCCGTCTGCACGGCGGCCAGGTGGTCTCGGGGGCCCGAACGGCCCCCGAGACGCACCACGCCGGTCTTGTCCGGGTCGTCGGCCAGGAGCCCGGGCCCGGCGCAGATCAGGTCGTCCACCTCCCGGGGCTGGCCCGCGATCACGACCTCCACGGCGTCTCCGTCAGAGCTTCGCCCCGATCCCCACGTAGGGGCCGGCCTGCCGGTAGTCCAGGGTGAGGTCGTCCGCCTCCACGTCGATCCGGAAGTACCGGTACCCGGCCACGAGCTCGACGAACGGGATGGGGTTGTACGAGACCTCGGCCGAGGCCTCCACGATCGTGTTCCCCCGGTACCCCATGCCCACGGCCTGGGCCCGCACCTCCAAAAGATCGGCCAGGATGCCCAGGTGCCCTCCGACCCCCGCCAGGGGAATGGGGATCTGGAACGACTGGGACTCCTCCACCCCCGTCGTCTCGAGTCGCACCTCGCCATCCAGATACTTCACCTGGATCTGGGGCCCCAGGGAGAACCCGGCCAGAAGGTTCTCCAGGTCGATCAGGTCGTACCGGTATGCCAGGTCGAGCTGGGTGTACTCGAGGGACGCGTCGGTGCGGCCCGTGAAGGTCCTGCCCCCGAACGTCACCCCGGCGAGGGTCTTCGTGCCCGAGTAGTCCACCCGGGTGCCGGACAGGATCAGGTGGTGATCCCCGATCCACAGCCAGGCATCGCCGAAGAAAAAGCTCTCGTCGTCCACCCCGAGGTCGTCGGTGAGGTCCAGGGTGTCGCCCCGGGTGCCGTCGTCGAGCCGGACCTCACCGGAGAGCTGGGGAATCCAGTAGGCGGCCCGGGCCCCCACCTCGAAGGCCCCTGCCGTTCCGGCCCAGGCCATGCAGGCCGCCAAAGCCATCGTTGCCACGCGTGCGATCATGCTCGATCCTCCAAGTTCGGTCGTTGGTCGTCAGTCGTTGGTCTGGGGCCTTCGGCCCGCTGGGCAGCGCAAAGGCTGGAAAGCTGGAAGGCTAGGAGGCTAGAAGGCTTGAAAATCCTCCGGATTCCCGCACGTTCTAGGCACCACCACACCTCTTCGCCTTCACCTGACACACGGTCCGGGGGGCAGGGGGCATGGCGAGGCGGCCGCCCGCCTCACGGACCGAGGTCACTAAGATTTCCCTAGTTTCTAGTCTCTAGACGCCCCCGAAGGGGCCTGACAGGGCTTCCCAGGTACATCTCCAAGAATCGCCTCCAGCCCCAGGGCCTCCTGGGGGAGCCACAGCCCCCGGGCGAACAGATCCTCCACCCGTTCCGCCAGATCCCCGCACCCGGCGAACGCCTCCTTCCCATCGACCCGGCCGGGGGCTCGCTTGAGCGGCCGGGCCCGGCGCTGTTGCCGGAGGAGCCCCCGGTAGAGTGGCTCGGCCGGCACGCATCGGGGCTCCCGCTCGCGCAGCCCCGCCAGGATCCCGACCCCTTCCGGGTCCAGGTCGCCGAAGTAGGCCACCCGCTCCACCTCGGGAAAGACCTCCAGAAACCCGATGGACCGCAGGATCTTCTTGCCCTCGCCGTAGATCACCAGGGCCGGCCGAGGCCCCCATCGCCAGGCGGCCTCCGACTCCAGCACCCGGCACACCGACCAGAACGTGGCCAGGTTCTCCAGGATCAGAGCGACCGGTCCGGGCGGGTCGAACCGTCGGTGGAAGAACGGCTCGCGCACCTCCAGGGTGTGGATGTCGGCGAGCTCGAGGCCCAGGGCCCGGAGGAACCCGGGGCGCCTCTCCAGGAACTTCTCGTCCCCGAAGATCTCGAGGCTTCGCTCGTTGCGGGGCACCGCCGGCCGGTCCGAGCGGCCGGGGTGGGCGAACAGGTACTCGGACACGGCCCGAACCGGGCCGGCGTCCTGGCCGCCCAGGCGCCGGAGCCCGGTTCGGTCGATGCGGGGGTGCAGGCCCACCAGATCCGCGGCGGGCGCCTCGGGGGGGCGGGCCGGCGCCAGCCGGTAGCCGCGGTACAGGGGCGGGTTGCGGCCGTTGGGGCCCCGGGCTCGGATGGGGGCGATGCGATCCTCGTCCACCAAGGCCTGCACCACCGCGGCCAAGGCCTGGTACTCCCCTGCCTCCACGTAGGCCTCCGGACCCAGGGCGGCCTGCACGTGGGCCTCCAGTTCGTCCAGGGCGAACGTGCGCCGCCTGGCCCGCTCCACCGCGGACAAGAACGCCTCGGCGGCTTGCCGGATCTTGTTTTCTCTGCTTGCTGGGGCCTTCATCCGGGGCGGCGAACCTCGAGGCTCGGGAAGGATCCTCCCTGCAGGAGACGGCCTCACCGGTTGGGCAGCACCTCGAAACCGGCTGCGCCGATCAGGCGCCGGTCGGCGGTGACCAGGGTCAGGTTGCGGACCCGGGCGGTGGCGGCCAGGAACCGGTCCGCAGGATCGTCGTGGGGCAGGTCGACAAGGCGGCTGTGGATCGCCACCTCGTGGTCCACCGGGGCCTCTCGGATCGGAACCTTCTTGAGGGCCGTGTGGATCCAGGCGGGCGGGTCCTGGTCCAGCTGGATTCTCCCCTTCTCCGCTAGCACCAGGATCTCCCACACGCTGATCGACGAGAGCCACAGCTCGTTGTCCGGGTTTTCCAGCTCGGCCGCGATCCGGCCGCCCAGCCGTTCCGGTTCGAGCAGGCTCCATAGGAAGATGTGGGTGTCGAGGAGCAACCTCACGGGGAGAGGGCCTCCCAGTCCTCCTCCTCGCCGGCGGGGGAGACCACATCGCCGACGATCCGCCCGGTTCCGCGCATCGCACCGAGCCACGAGACCCCCCCGGTTCGGGGGGGCGGAGGCACGACCTCGGCCACCGGCTCCCCCCTGCGCGTGATCAGAACGGGCTTCCCGGTGCGCCGGACTCTTTCGAGCACCGCGAGGCACGTGGCCTTGAACTTCGAGATCCCGATGGTCTCCATGACCGCTCTCCGGTACGGGGGAGTCTAAAATGGTCAATGACCATGGTCAAGTTGTCGGTCCGCAAAAGATAGGCACGCACACCTCCCTGCTCGGAGAGGAGGGGACCTGCCCCCGGAGGACCGCGCTGATCGCGAGGTTCTTCATCCCTCACCCCTCCGGGAAGTCCTCCTCCCAGTCCCGGTTGGGGGCGGTGAGCAAGGTGGCCTCCTCCAGTTCGAAGTTGGCCCGGAACGCCTCCATGGTGTCCCGGTCGAGCTGGACGTAGGTTCGGCGGGAGGTGGGCACCGGCACCAGGCTCACCAGGTTGCGGAAGTACTTCCAGATGCCCGGGTCCTGGTGCGCCGTGAGCACGATGAGCTGGATCGCGTTCTCCCGGGCCAGCTCCACCATGATCCGGAGCAGGTGGGCCGAGCTGGCCTCGCCCACCGGGTTGTCCAGCAGCAGCACCTTGGTGGCGTCGTCCCGGCCGGCGGCCCGGTAGGTGGCGTAGGTCAGGGTGGCCACGAACAGGAGGTAGCAGGCCACCTGCTTCTCGCCCCCGCTCCAGGCCCGCACCTCCTCCCAGTCCGAGTACCGGGCCGGAGCGCCGGGGGTCTTGGGCTTGAAGATCCGGACCCGGGCTCGGTCCAGCCGGCAAACCACCCCGAGCAGCTCGAACCCGGTCACGGAGCGGGCCGCGAGCCCGGCCCGGTCGGCCTCGGGCGCGGCCGAGTACAGCTCCACGAACCGCTGGACGAACGCCTGCATCTCGGCCAGGGCCGCGGCCTCGTCCCGCAGGGCCAGATCCACCTGCAGCAGCCTCCGGGACGAGCCGCCCCCGAACCGGACGGTGGAGTACCGCTGGATCGAGCGGATCTCGGCGGCCAGGTGGCGGGCGAACCCGGCGCACCGGGCGGCGATGTCCTCCTTTTCCTTCTCGAGCTTCTCCTTCTCGGTCAGGGCGCTGCGGCGCAGGTCCTCCACCGCCTTGGAGTGGGCCTGCCAGTAGTGCTCCACGCCCTCGTGGGTGGTGAGGGCGGTCTCGGCGTCCTCGGCCACCAGGTGGAGCCGGCCGGCGAGCCGGGCCGCGTCGGTCCGGAGGAACTCCACGAACGCGGCCAGGGCCTTGTCCCGTCGGGACGAGGCCTGGCGGGCCTTGGCCTGCACCGATCCGAGCTCATTCCCGGCCGTCTCCAGGTCGGAGAGGGCCGCGTCCAGGGCCCCGGCGTCCAAGGGCTCGCCGGGTTCGGCCCCGGCTTCGAGGCCGCACGCGGCCCGCACCACCCGGGCCCGATCCGCCGCGTGCTCGGCCCCCTCCAGGAACCGGCGGGCCTCGTCCAGCCCGGCCCGGGCCCTCGTCTCGGCCTGGGCCGCCCGGGCCACGGCCATCTGCAGGGTGCGCTGGAACCCCACCTCCTCGTCCCGGGGAAGGTCCTGCCACCCGGGCTCCTGGAACGCCTCGGCCGGCCGGCCGTAGCGCTCCAGGAACCGGCCCCGCTCCACGGCGTCGTCGCGCTCGGCCGCCGCCACCGCGGCTCGAGCCTCCTCGAGGGCCTGCCGGGCGCGCTCCACGGCCGCCCGGGCCTGCTCCAGCCGGGCCAGGACCGGACGGCGGGCCCCGTCCGGGTCCCAGGCCGACGCCGCCCGGGTCACCTCGTCGCGGGGCGGCTCCCCCACCCCCAACCGTCGGATCCGAGCGGCGCGCTCGTCGATGTGGCCGAGAAGCGTTCGCACCTGGTCGTCGATGCCCCCCACCTCCCGGGCCTGGGAGTGCAGGGCCTCCCGGGCGGCCCGGGCCCGGGCCAGCAGCTCGGGCAGGCCGGCCTCGGCCGGGGGCTCCATGGGCTCCGCCCCGCCCAGCTCCGCGAGCGCGGCCCGCACGTCGGCCGCCTCCCGATCCAGGGCCGCGGCTCTGAGCTCCAAGGCGGTGTGCTCGGCCTCCAGGGCCTGGAGCTCGGCGGCCAGCTCGCCGGCCTCCCGCTCCAGGCGGGCCAGGGCGTCCTGGGCCGCCCGGACCTGACGCTCCAGGGCCGGGCGGTGGCGGCCGTGGCGCTCCCAGTACGCCTCGAGCCGGGCGGCCGCGGCGTCTTGCTCCCGGGCCCGCTCCCGGGCCGCCCGGGCCTGCTCCAGGAGCTCGTCCGCCCGGCTCGCGCAGGCCTCGGCCTCCTCCCCGGCCCGGAGGGCGTCGGCCCGGGCCTCGCGGGCCGTGGCCCGGGCGTCCTCCAGGGCGGTGCGCCAAGCGTCCGCCTCCTCCTCGGGGAACCGGCGGTAGAACTCCTGGAGGGTGTCCCGGTCCTGGAGGGCCGCCTCCCACGCCCGGCGCGCCCGGTCCAGGTCTGCGGTCGCCTCGGCCGCGCGCTCCTCGGCCCGGGCCCGAAGGCTCGCGAAGGCATCGGGGTCCCAGAACGGGGCCGCCGCCTCGGGCAGGGGGAACGCGGCGCCCTCCGAGAGCTCCACGATGCGGCCGGTGGCGGGCTCGAACGCGGCGGCCTCGGCCAGAGTGCGGTCCAGCAGGCCCTGGGACACCACCGGCACCGGCGCCCGCAGGTCCAGGGCGCGCAGCACCTCGGCGCCCCGCTCCAGGAACGCGTTCCACGCGGCCCGGCCCTCGGCCACCAGGGCGTAGGGCGCGAACGGCCACCGCGCCACCACGGCGTCCCGCGAGGCCGGGGGCGCGTGCAGCAGCCAGCGGGATCCGGGCTCGGTGGGGATGCCGGCCCGGGCCAGGGCGTCGCGCACCCGCAGCAGGTCCTCGGTCGGCAGGGGAAACCCCTCGTCCCGGGCGAAGGCCTGCTCCCGTTCGGCCCGGGAGCGCAGGGCCTCGGCCTCGAGGAGCCGGTCCCTGCGGTCGGCCACGGCCTCCTCCACGGCCCGAAGGGCGCTGTCACGCTCCCGGTACGGCAGGTCGGGCTGGCAGCCCCACCGGGCCAGGACCGGGCCGATCCGTTCCACCGCCTCGGCCTGGGCGTCCAGCCTCTCCTGCCACGCGGCCGCCTCGGTCTCCGAGCGGGCCGCCCTCTCCCGGGCCTCGGCCGCCCTCGCCCGGGCCTCGTCGGCCCGGGACCGGACCTCGCGGGCCTCGTCCTCGAGCCGGTCCGCCCGGGCGCGCTCCCGGTCGGCGTCGGTTCGCAGCTCAGCCAGGGTTTCGGGAACCGCCCGGCCCCGGAGCAGGGGCTCCAGGGCCCGGAGATCCTCGTCCCCGGCCCGCAGGCGCTCCCGGTGCCGGCCCAGGGCCTCGGCCCGGCCGGCCCGCTCCTGCTCCAGCTCGGCCCGCCGGGCCCGGGCGGCCTCGGCGCGTCGGGACACCTCGGCGCGGCGCGTCTCCAGGGCGGCCCGCTCGTCCTCCAGGCCGGCCAGCACCCGCCGGGCCGCGCCGGCCGCCAGACCGGCCGCGGTGCGCCACGCCGCCTCCTTCTCCTCGTGGCCATGGAGGAGGAGCCGCCGCTTCTCCTCCAGGGCCTCGATCCGGGCCCGGTCCCTCAGGTTGGCCACGGCGAGGTCCAGCGCGTCGACCCGCCGCAGGTCCGCCTGGCACCGGTCCTCCTCGGCCCGGGCCGCGTCCAGGGCGTCGGCCGCCCGGGTCTCGGCCTCCCGGAGGGCCTTCAGGTCCCGCAGGGCCCGGAGCCGGACGAACGCGTCCCTTCGGGCCTTGGCCTCCACGTGGGCGGCCTCGGCCTCCTCCAGGGCCTGGGCGGCCCGGCTCACCCGGGAGGCAGCCGCCGCGGCCGTGGCCTCGATGCGGGCCGCCCGGTCCGCCACCCGACGGCCCAGGTCTGCCTGCCGGAGCTCGGCCTCGTGGAGCTCGGCGCTCGCCTGGCGGAGCCGGCCGAAGTGGTCCAGGTAGGCCTCGCACAGCCGCACCTCGGCTTCGAGCCGGGGCAGCTCGGCCGCGCTCTCGGCGATCTGGCGCACGGCCTCGCGCAGGTTGGCCTCCTCGTCCGGGTCGAGCACCGCGGGCAGGAAGTGCTCGCGCACCAGCTTCTCCACGGTGTTCACCGTCTCGAAGTAGTGCTTGAGGCCGCCCTCCACGCGGTTGATCCGGACCATGCCCTCCCAGGTCTCCCGCTCGATGTGGAAGCTGCGCAGCTTCTCCTCGTACTCCCGGGCCTGGTCGGCCCGGTACAGGCTGACCTGACCGCCCTCCCGCAGGGCCTGGCGCAGCTCCCGCAGGGTGGCCACCCGGCGGGAGCCGTCCTCGCCCACGGTGAGGGGCAGGGTGCCCAGGGTGGGGGGATCGCCGGCGTGCACCAGCCCCCGGCCCTCCACCCGGTCCACCAGCCCCGCCGGGTACTCGCAGGTGTAGGTGAGCCGGTCCAAGCCCCGGTCGGTCCCCCGGTTCTCGAAGCACACCCCCGCGAGGAGCAGGGGCGGGTCGTCCCGCAGCAGTTCCCCGGCCCTCTCGTCCAGGATGAACTCGATGGCCACGTGCACGGTGCGGCGCCGGCCCCCGAAGTAGTCGCCGATGCGCCGGCGGTCGATCTGGGCCCCGGGCCGCACCACCTGGAGCACGTGGTGCAGCAGGGTGGTCTTGCCGCCGCCGTTGGCCAGGCACACCAGGGTGTCGTCGCCGTGGAACTCCAGCACGAGGTCGGGGTAGTAGGCGTCCTCGTGGCCCACGTTGACGACGCGGATACGGCGGATCCGGCTCATCGGGTTGGATCTCCGAACAGGTCGAGCACCTTGGGCTTGGGGTCCGCGGCCGCCTTCCTGCGGCGTCTGCGGGGGCGGCGGGGCGGCTCCGGCTCGGGCTCTTCCGCCGGTTCGGCCCGGGACGCCCACGGCTCCAGGGCCTCGCCGTCGCCGGACAGGAGCGCGGCCATGGCGGCGTAGCGCTCGTCCAGGGCCAGGGCCTCGGCCTGGGCCTTGAGCTTGTCGGTGGGGTAGATCCGCTCGTTCTCCCCCACGGTGGCCTCCCGGTGGACCAGGCCCTGCTCGGCCAGGAACCCCACCACCGCCTTGATCACCGAGTAGCGGGTCGACCGGTACCCCGGGCCCTGTTTGTACTTCTCGCGGCTCAGCCACTCGCGGCACGGCTCGAACACCCGGGTGCCCACGGCTTCTTCCACCGCCCGGGCCTCCCCCTGCCGTTCCACCACGGCCCGGGCCTTGCGGGTCAGGTACTCCTCCAGGTCGAACACCTCCACGTAGTCGTAGTCGGGCACCCGGAAGTTGCCCGATCGGAAGAACAGGGCCAGGAGCCCCAGCATCACCAGGTAGGCCGAGCCGGTGCGGTCGCCGAACCGGTCCCGCAGGTCGGTGAGCCGGTACCCCAGCTCCCGGTTATCCGGGTCGGGCGAGAGGTCCACCCGGCTGCGGCCCCGGAGGATGCGCACCTCGAACTCCTCCTCGAGCACGGCGAGCACCTCGCCCACCCGGGCGTCGGCCAGCACCGCATTGAGGAGCTCGGGATCGCGCTCGGTGATCTGCCCCTGGGTCAGCAGCCGGCGGAACGCGCGCAGGGCCGTGCGCACGGCGCCGATGGGCAGGGTGTCGGTGGTGTGCTCAGGCATCCACGACCTCCTCCTGCGGGCGGTCCCCCGCCCGCACCAGCTCGAACCCCAAGCGCCGGACCCGGTTGTCGCCCACCCGCGTCCACCCGGGCAGGGCCCGCAGCCGGACCTCCTCGGCCCCGGCCCACTCGGGCTCCTCGGACACGAGGCGGTCGAACGCCTCCCGGGTCTCGGCCCCCCGCAGGGCGATTCGGCCCCGGTTGTGGAGCCACAGCAGGAACCGCAGGAACCCCCGGGTCTCGGCCGCGTCCATGTCCATCAGGCACACCGGCTCCTCCGCCACGACCCGGCCGGTCTCGTCCACCACGGGCCTGGCGGGCACGTCGTGGGCCGCCAGGCCCTCCAGGTCGCCCCGGCCGTCGGGCCGGCTCCACAGGTAGGCCAGCAGGGCCCGCAGGTGGCCGACGAGCCGCTCCAGGCGGCGGCGCTCCCGGGCGGTCCACTCGGGGTCGGCCCAGGGGTCGGCCAGGAACGCCTCGCCCGGGGCGTCGCGGGTCTGGGGCGGGGGCGGAAAGGCGTGGGCCAGGTGGAACCACCGGGGCCGGCGGGGCCCCAGCAGGGGGCCCAGGAACCGGTGGACCTCGTCGAGCCCGGGCCCTTTGCGGAGCACCGGGTCGAGCACCTCGGTCTCCATGGGAAGCCGGCGGAGGGTGGGGGTGAAGGTCAGCAGCCCCAGCTTGAGCCGCCGGAACTCCCGGCGCAGCTCGGTGTTCAGGGCGAACAGCACGTTGTGGCGGTCCACGATCCGGGCCGTGCCGGCCTGGAGCTCCCGGAGGGCGGCCAGGTTGTCGCGGACCACGGGGTCGGTGGGGCCCTTCCGGCGGACCTGGCGCAGGAGCGTGCGCATCTGCCCCTCGATCAGATCGCGGATGCGGGCGAAGTGCTCCTTCTCCTCCCGGAGCCGGTCGGCCACCACCCCGCCGAAGTACTCGATCTCCTCGGCCGAGACCTCGCCGGGGTTGGACCGGAGCTTGCCCCGGAGCTCCCGGTGGCGCTCCTGGGCCTGGGTGATCTTGAGCAGCAGGGTGTCCACCACCCGGCCGGCCTCGGCGTAGCACCCCCGTTTGACCTGGTGCTCCAGGAACAGGCGCTCCATGTCGGTGTCGAGGGCGCCGTACACCTCCTTGAGCCGGAAAAAGAGGTCGATGCCGGCCGGGGTGAGCTTGAGCTTGTAGGCCCCGCGCTCCCGGGACGCCTCGGCCTCCAGGATCCGGAACGCGTGGGTCACGGTGCGGCCCGAGGCGAAGTCGAAGAACTCGGTGCGGAAGATCTCGCCGGAGTTCTGGAGCTCGTTGAGCACCCGGGCCACCAGGGCTTCGGCCTCGCCCCGCCCCATCTCCCGGCCCTCGGCCCGGGCCTGGCCGAGCACCAGGGGCGTGAGGGCGTCCAGCAGCTCCCGGTGGGTGGCGCCCCCGCGGCCCGTGAGCATGCACTCGCACACGTGGGCCAGGATCGCCATGGCCACGGTGAACCCCCGGTTGCCCTCGGCGATGTCGTCGCCGTAGAACCGGGACAGCAGCCGCAGCACGGGGTAGAACACCAGCACCGACCGGCACCGGTCGGCGTGGTCCCGGAGGTAAGGGTGCCGGCGGAGGACCTCGGACGCGTCCACGTCCGGCCTCACCCACCCCCCCTCAGCCGGCCCACCCGGTCGAGCTCGGCCATCAGGCGGGTGAACGTGGGGAAGTCCAGGGACTGGGGCCCGTCGCACAGGGCCCGGCAGGGGTCGGGGTGGACCTCCACCATGATCCCGGCCGCGCCCACCACGAACGCGGCCTTGGCCACGGGGGGCACCAAGTCCCTCCGGCCCAGGGCGTGGCTGGGGTCCACGATCACCGGCAGGTGGGTGGCGGCGCGCAGGTAGGGCACCACGGCCAGGTCCAGGGTGTTCCTGAGGGCCCGCTCGAAGGTGCGGATGCCCCGCTCGCACAGGATCACCTGCTCGTTCCCCTCGAGCAGGATGTACTCGGCGGCCGCCAGGAACTCGTCCAGGGTGGCGCTCATGCCCCGCTTGAGCAGAACGGGCTTGCCGGCCCGACCCGCCTCCTTGAGCAGGTCGAAGTTCTGCATGTTGCGGGCCCCGATCTGCACGCAGTCGGCCGCACGGGCCACCCGTTCGAGCTGGTCGATCCGCATCACCTCGGTGACCACAGGCAGGCCCGCCTCCCGGGCCGCCTCGGCCAGGAGGTCGAGCCCCTCGTACCCCAGCCCTTGGAACGAGTGGGGGCCGGTCCGGGGCTTGAACGCCCCTCCGCGCATCAGGTGGGCCCCGGCCGCCTTGACGGCCCGGGCCGCGGCCCGCACCTGCTCGGCGCTCTCCACGGCGCAGGGCCCGGCGATCACCACGGGGTCCCGGCTCCACCCGATCTCCACGGGCCCCACCCGCACCACGGTGTCCTCGGGGTGGAAGTCGCGGCTCACCAGCTTGTAGGGCTTGGTGACGTGGATGAACTCGCGGATGCCCTCCAGGTCCCGGAACGGGGCCTCGTCCACGTACCCCTGGTTCCCCAGCACCCCGATCGCCACCCGCTCGCCCCCGGGGATCGGCTGCGGCGTGAGCCCCAGGTCCCGGATCCGCCGGCACACCGCCTTCACCTGCTCCGATGTGGCAAAATGATCCATCACGATCAGCATCCGAATCTCTCCCTCTCATCTCCTGGCCGGTGCGACCCCCCAACATCCCCCAATCGGTGGTGGGTTGTCAAAGCGGCGGTCGGGCCTTCGGCCCGCTGGGCAAGTGGCTTTCGCCAACCCGGGGGCAAGGGGCCTGGTGGAGCGCGGGGCGTGGCTCCCACAGTCGCTGCATCCGGTGCTCAGCCGATGCTCGCCTCCCCCAGGACCCTTGGATCACGTTCTCCCTGATCGGTCTGGCACGGAACCTTTGCAACCCCGGCTGGGCACCGGGTGCAGCGTGAGTCGGATACTGCACTCACGCGCGGCCGGAAGCAGGCCCCTTGTCCCCGCGGGAGGGCGTCCTGTTACGTCGCACGTCGTAGGGCCCCCAGGGGCCGAAGGGGCCTTCCCGTCATGGGGTGCGAGCTTGTGCCTCGCACACGTCCACCTCCCGGCCGCCGGTGATCTCGACCAACCGGTCCACGGTCAGGGGAACGGCCGAGCGGTCGTTGCCGGCGGCCGGGTAGACCCGCGCGAACCTCCGCAGGCTCCGGTCCACCAGGATCGGCACGTCTGCTGGGAGCAGGAAGGGGCACACCCCGCCCGGCGCGTACCCGGTGTGCCGGATCACGTCCCCGGCCCCGGGCATCCGCACCTTGCCGGTCCACCCCAGGGCCCGTTTGAGCTTGGAGCCCTTGACCCGGGTGTCCCCCGAGGTCACCACCACCGCGGGCCGGCCGCCCACCAGGAGCAGCAGGGTCTTGGCGATCTCGGCGGGGGTGCATCCCACGGCCGCCGCCGCGGTCTCGGCGGTCGGCGTGGCCACGTCGAACTCCCACACCTCCACACCATGGGCGTTCAGGTACGTCTTCACATCGTCGATGGAGGGCATCGGGTTTCTCGGCTCATGGTGTTTCGCCTCTCAAGAGAGCTCGCGCCTCGGCGGGGAAGGCGGCCCTTCGACAGGGGCCGTCTCTTTCCCCCGTGGAGCGGAGCCGAGGGTACTGTACCACGAGCGGGCCCTCGATTCCGGCCCTCTTCGGTCGGGTGACCTCGATCGACACCGCCCGTAGCAGCTTCGGTCGTCGGTCAAGACGAGGAGCGCGGGGGCGTCCGCTGGAGAGCCGGGTGCGGCCGTTCTCTTCCTTGACAAACCGAGGAGATCTGCTTTGTTTTCGGCAGCTCTCGCGATGGGAGAGTGCTGATGAGCATCTTGGTGGCAGAAAGAGATCCGTTCTGGCAGAGGCGGTGGCAGGTCCTGGAGCTTCCATGGACCGTGGAGATCGTGACGGACGGCGTCTTGGCCCTGGAGAGGGCGTTCCGGGATCCGCCTGCCGCCGTGGTCTGCGAAGCGCTCCTTCCCCTTCTCGACGGGCTCGCCCTGGTCCGGCGGCTTCGGGCCCACCCGTTGACCCGGAAGGTTCCCGCTGCGGTGGTGTCGAGTCTGCCCCTTGCCGACCGAGCCCGGGAGGCGGGGGCAGACTTTTTTTTGCAGAAACCCCTTGCTGACCGGGACCTGCGGGATCTGGCCCGGCGGCTGGCGACCCGCCGGGCGGGAGAAGGGAGGGACCCGTGACCCGCGTACCCACCCACGTTCCCCATCTGGACGAGGTGATCCAGGGGGGATTCCCCCGCGGATCGTTGGTCCTGCTGGCCGGACGGGCAGGGACGGGCAAGACCCTCCTCGCCCTCCAGTGGTTGTTTGGAAACGCTACCGAGGAAGCCTCCGGCCTGTACTGTACGACCCTGTCCGAGCCACAGGACAAGCTTCTCAGGCACCTAGGGGGGTACCGGTTTTTCGACCCCGATGCGGTCGGGGATCGTATCCGGTTCGCCGACCTGGGGCCGGTGCTTCTGGAGCAGGGGCCGGGGACCGCGGTCGGCGAGCTGGAGCGGTTGCTCCGGGCCCACGAGCCCACGTACCTGGTGGTGGACAGCTTCCGCGCGTTCGGGGATCTGGCCCCGTCGGCCGAAGCGTTCCGGCCCTTGGTGTTCCGGCTGGGGGCCCATCTGGCCACCCTGCCCGTCACCACCTTGCTTTTGGGCGAGTACGGGGACCACGAGGTCATGGAGACGGTGGCCGCCAGCGTGGTGGACGGCATCGTGTACCTGCGCAACGATGTGGACCCCGACCGGAGCGGTCGGCGGAGCCTGCGGCTCGTCAAACTGCGGGGCTCGGGCTTCCAGGAGGGGGAGCACCCCCTGTGGATCGACGCAGCCGGGGTCCGGGTGGCGCCCCGCTACTCCACTCCGGAGCGGCCGGTCACCTACGATCCCCTGGACCGGCAGGTTTCGTCGGGGGTGGAGGGGCTGGATCGGCTCACCGGCGGGGGAGTTTTGGAGGGGACCGCCACCTTGTTCGTGGGGGAGCCCGGCACCGGCAAGACCACCTTCTGCCTGCATGCCGTGGCTGCTGCGGCTCGTCGCGGCGAGCCGAGCCTGTTCGTCTCGTTCCAGGAGGATCCCAACCAGCTCGCCCGGGCCGCCCAGCGGTTGGGCGTGCCCGCCGACGGGCCGGTGGAGTTCTTCTACACCTCGCCCGTGGAGCTGGGATCCGACCGCCATGTGCTCGACGTGGCCCGGAGGGCCGAGGCGTGCGGGGCCCGGCTGGTGGCCGTGGACAGCCTCACCGACCTCCGGGCCGGCGCCGGCGATCGGTACCTGGCCTTCGCCTACTCCCTGGTCCAGCACTTCAAGGACCGTCGGGTGAGCTTGGCACTGACCTTGGAGTCCAGCGACCTGTTCGGCACGGTGCGGATCTCGGGGGTGGGCATCTCCCACGTGGCCGACAACGTGGTGCTTCTGCGTTACCTGGAGGAGGACGGCCGGTTGGGAACGGCCCTCACGGTGCTGAAGGCCCGGGGCATCGAGCACTCCCGGGAGATCGTGCGCTACACCGTGGACACCGACGGCATTCGGGTGCTGGGCAGGATCGAGCCGGGGCGGCGGGTATTCGAGGGGGGCGGAGGTGGCTGAGGGGACCGCGGTCGTGATGGGCCGGGTGGTGCGGGCCCTGAGGTCGGCCCGCAGCCCGGCTGAGGCCTCCGAAGGGTTTGTCGCGTCTTTGGAGGTCTTGTGTGGTCAGCGGGTTTACGCGGTATTCCTGGCCCGGTCGGGCTGCGAGAGCCTGGAGCCGGTGGTGTGGCGGGGTAGGGGTAGGCGGCCCGATCCCCTTCCCATGGGGCTGGACCCCCTACCGTTTCTCCGTCGGACCGCAGGGCTCGGGCCGGCCGACCCGCTGCGGATGTTCCCCTTGTATCTGGACACCCCCGGCCGACTGCTGGGGTTCTTCGCCTGCGGGGGTGCCCCGTGCCCCCACTGCGTCGGGTCCGAGCCGCTGTGTGAGTCCCTGTCCGACGTGCTGACCCTTCACCTACAGCGGGCCGAGGATCTGGCCGGGGCCCTGGAGCGGGAGGCCCGGGCTGTGGATCTCCAGCGGGCCGTGGTGGAGAGCCTGCCCATGGCTGTCGCGCTATGCGACGACCAATGCCGGCTGCTCACGGCGAACCGGATGTTTCGCGAGGCCTGCGGCGGTTCGGCAGAGGCCGGCACCCCGGTGACCCTCCTGCTGCCGGCAGGGGCCCTGGAAGGTGTGGACCTCGGGGAGTTGCTGGATAAGGCCTTGCGCGGCCACCCTACCTTCCGGCCCCGGGTGCGCCTGATAGGTTCCCGCGGCAGCCCACGGGTGGTCAGCCTGTGGCTCACCCCCCTGCGCGACGGGTGCCTGACCCCGGGGACCCTGCTGGCCCTGTACGACGTGACCCGGGAGGCCCGTACCGAGGACGCCTTGTCACGGGCCCAGCGCATGGAGAGCCTGGGCCGGCTCGCCTCCGGCCTGGCCCACGAGTTCAAAAATCTCTTAATGACCATCCAGGGGAACGCCGAGCTGCTCCACCTGCACGGGGGCCTGGAGGTTGCTGGCCGGGAGCGGGTCGACCGGATTTTATCGGCGTGCGCCCAGGCCTCGGAGCTTGCATACCGGGTGCTCGCCTTCGGCCGCGGGTCCCGGCCACGGGCAAAGCCCCTTCGTCTCGGTGAGCTGGCTGCCCGGGTGGCGGAACTGGCTCGAGCGGCCCTGCCCAAGGGGGTGGAGTTCTGGCTCCCCCGGGATCCCGGCCCGGTGGTCGAAGTGGATCCCTCGAGCATGGAGCAGGTGCTCCTGAACCTGCTTCTCAACGCCGGCGAGGCCGCGGGGAGGGCGGGAACCGTGGCGGTGCGGGTGGGCTCGGAGCCGGGTCGGGCGTGGTTCGAGGTGGAGGACGACGGCCCGGGCATGCCGCGGCAGGTGGCCGAGCAGGCGTTCGAGCCGTTCTTCACCACCAAGGAGGAGGGGGGGGGCACCGGGCTGGGCCTGGCCGTGGCCTACGGCATCGTGCGCGACCACGGCGGCGAGATCGAGCTCGACACCGCCCCGGGACGGGGCTGCCGGTTCCGGGTGTGGCTCCCGCTGGATCAGCCCCCGGGCGGGGTCAGAACGCCTCGTTCACCGTGACGATGGGGGCGGCCCCAAAGCGGGAGACGCCCAGGTCTAACCGGAGGTTCATGCGGTTCTCGGGGTCCAGGGCGAACCGCAGGCCCGCACCTCCGGACACCGGGATCCCCCCCAAGCCGAAGCCCCGGACGCTGGGGGCCACCTCTCCCGCCCCGGCAAAGAGCACGCCCGCGAACCGGGTCCCCAGGGGGACCCGGTACTCCACCTGGGCCGTGAGCAGGTTCCGGTCCCGGAGCCGGCCCTCGTACAGCCCCCGCATGTTCACGGGCCCGCCCATCTCGGCCAACCGGAAGAACGGGGGCCGGCCCCGGGTGAACGCCCCGGTGACCTGGGCGGCCAGCACGTGGCCCCGCCACAGTGACACGAACCCCCGCAGGTCCACGCTGATGCGGGTGAACGGAAACTCCCCCAGGGGCCGGCCCGCGTACCGTACCACCCGCACCGTGTGGTACGCCCCCGACGTCGGCCAGAACTCCTGATCCCGGGAGTCCCACTCCACCACCCCCCCGGCCCCCGCCACGTCCCCCCCGCGGCTGCCCCGGAACGCCTCCCGGTCGAGGAACCCCCCGGGCTCCACCTCGGAGATCGTGGTGAACGACAGGTCCACCGCCGGTCCGGCCCGCAGCGGTCCCCACAGCCGCCGGAGGAACGCCGCCTCGAACAAGGCCGTGCGGCGGGTGAAGTCCTCCTCATCATCGTCGGACACGCCGCTGCCCACCCCCCAGAACGTGCTGGGCCACTCATTGAACGCGGCCGAGAACCGAAGGAGGTACCGGCCGTCCCGTAGGTACAGCGAGGGGCTGAGGGCCAGGTTGTACTGGGACCGGAGGGTGTAGAAGGCCACTCCGATGACGCTGCTGGGCCGGGCGTCCGCCCCGTCGCCGGGCCACCGGAACGCCCGCACCAGCATGCCGCCGAAGGCGAGGCTCGTCTCCTGGGTGTAGAAGGAAATGGGCAGCACCGACACCTTTCGGGAGGAAGGGGGAGAGGGGGGGGATGGGGAGCCCGCCCGGACCGGCCGGGATGCCCCCAGGGTCAGCAGCAGCGCGGCCCACACCGACACGACGACCGGGACCCAGCGTCGTCGTGTCGGCAGGGCCACCGTGCGCTCGGGTTCCAGGATCAACGGTCCTCGCCCAGCCTCTGCAGGGCTTCGAGCAGTCTGGGGGCCGGGTCGTCCACCAGGGGGACGCGCTCGGGGTGCCACTCGGGCTTCCGGGCCGTGGTGGCCAGCGCCTCGTCCACCCGCGAGGCCACCAGCTCGCCCAGCTCCGCCTCGGCCCGGCGCCGCTGGAACGCGGCCCCCTCCAGGCTGGTGGCGTACAGGGGGGGCAAGCGGTTCAGGGCGTAGGCCATGATGTCGTGGAGGTTGGTCCGTACGGCCCGGAGCACCGCGGGGTCCTCGCACCGGCGCTCCACCTCGGCCCACACCAGCTCCTCCATGATGTTCCGGTAGCGGCTGGCGGCCGGGATCCGAACCTCCCCCGTCTCGAGCGCCTCGCGGAGCCGGCTCAGCATCCGGGCCTCCCCCGACCCCGGTCGCCCCGCCTCCAGGTGTCGGAGGATCGCCATGGCTTGGTCGGGGGGGCACACGCCACTGTCCAACACGGCTTCCACGATTCGCTTCAGGTGCATGGTCCAACTCCTTGCACTCGCTGGAGAATGGATTCTGGATCGGTCGCCCGCGGTAAGCCCTTGAACGCGTGGGGCGGAGATCTTCGAAAAAAGTCCTCAAGCCCGGCCATGGGGCTGCCGATCCAGGGGCTGAAGGCGAGATGGGCGGGGCGGCCCGGGCCGGGACATGGAGGTGCCGGCGAGCCCCGTCCGGGCGGGAAGGACACGGAGGTCCGTCCCTCCCTTTTTACTTTCCGTCCTGGCCTTCCGACGCTCACGGTGACACAATGGCGATCCCAAAGGGTCGCCTTTTTCATGCGTTTCGGAGGAACCCCCTTGGAGCGGGCTCAGCGTCGGGAAGAGCTCCTTCGCCTGTTCCACGAGCGAGCGCCGATCGCGAAGACGTTCGGGATGCGCCTGGCGTTCGACGACCGGGATCGGGCCGTCGTCACGCTACCATACCACCCGGGCCTCGACCACGGCCTGGGGGGGATCCACGGCGGGGTGTACGCCACGCTGCTCGACTCGGCGGGATGGTTCGCCTGTGCCGTGGCCCGGACCGAGCGGTGCTGGATCGCCACGTCCGAGATGTCGGTCCACTTCCTCCGACCGGCGCGACGGGTGGGCTTGCGGGCGGTGGGCGACGTTCTCAGGGCCGGCCGACGCCAGGACGTGGTCCAGATGCACCTGTGGGACGATGGCGGGGATCTGGTGGGCCACGCCACGGGCACGTTCCTCGTGCTACCCCACCTTCCCCGGTAGGCCCCCCGTCCGGCCGGAACCAGACAGCCCCCATGCCCCCGGACCGGGAGGTGGCAGCCCAGAGGCGTGGTTGTACTTGGAATGGACGGAGATCAAAGGGGTTTTCCGGTATCCCAGCCTCCTAGCCTCCCAGCGTGAAGTTGCAAGGAGGACGAACATGAGCGAGCTACGCAGCCTGGTGCTCCGGAACCGCAGCTACCGGCGGTTCGACGAGACGCACCGAATCGGGCGGGACACCCTGGTGGAGCTGGTGGACCTGGCGCGGCACACCGCCTCGGCCGCGAACCGCCAACCCCTGCGCTACATCCTGTCGTGCGGCCCCGAGACCAACGCCAGGATCTTCCCCTGCCTGGCCTGGGCTGGGTACCTCAAGGACTGGCCCGGCCCGGCCCCGGGAGAGCGGCCCACGGCCTACATCGTGATCACCGTGGACACCCAGGTCGCCAAGGACTGGTGGTGCGACGACGGCATCGTCGCCCAGACCATGCTGCTGGGGGCGGTGGAGCGGGGGCTCGGAGGGTGTATGATCGGCGCCGTCCAGAAGGATCGGCTGCGCGAGGTCCTCTCGATCCCCGAGCACCTGTTCATCCGGCTGGTGCTCGCGCTGGGCAAGCCGGCCGAGACCGTGGTGATCGAGGACCTGGAGCCCGGCGGCGACATCCGGTACTGGCGGGACGATGAGGGCGTGCACCACGTGCCCAAGCGGCGGCTGGAGGAGTTGATCGTGGCTGGTTGACCCCCCAGCGGCCGGCTTGGTAGAAGGGCCCTCCGTGAACCCGCGGGGGGCTCTTTTCGTTTCGTATTTTGCCGAAGAGGAGGGATCCGAATGGGGAAGCGGGTCGTTGCGTTGGTCGTCGCCGGGGTGGTGGGAGCCGGGGGGGTCGCCTGGGGCGTGCAGGACGAGGTGGTTCTGCCCAGGGCCCGGCGGGGAGTGGTGGTGCTGCCCCACCGCAAGCACGTGGAGCAGTGGGGGGTCCGGTGCGAGCAGTGTCACCACAACATCGTGATGATCCGCCAAGGGCAGACCGACTGCAAGGGTTGCCATATGAACACGGTGCACGAGGGCCTGTGCCACGACTGCCACCTGTCCAACCGACAGGAGGACTACGCCAAGAGGTACACGGCGTTGAAGAAGCGGCTGGGCGTTCAGAAAATCCCCACCCTGTTCAAGGCGTTCCACGGCCTGTGCCGCGGCTGCCACGCCGAGGCGAACAGGAAGGAGGGCCGCAAGGCGCCTTACGAGTGCGGGGGGTGCCACAAAGGGTAGGGATTACCCCTGGGGGGAGGCCGGAGGATGGGAGAAGGCCTTGATCGTCCAGGCCAGGAGGTAATGGAGCCCTGAGCCGGCCGTGGTGATCCCGGCGGCCACGAAGCCCCATCCGAGCACCCGCCCCAGGGGAAGGCCGGCGCCCTCCAGGATCGCCCCGATCACCACCACGATCTGGAGAAAGGTGTTCACCTTGCTCAGGGCGGTGGGCCGGATCTCCAGGCGACCCGTGACCGCCCGGTACACCACCGCGCCCCCCAGGATCAGGGCGTCGCGGCCCACCACGAGCCCGGCCAGCCACGCCGGGACCCGGTCCTGCCCGGCCAGAACCACCACGCTGCCCACCACCAGGATCTTGTCCGCGATGGGGTCGAGCACCGCGCCCAATCGGGTCACCTGGTTCCACCGCCGGGCCAGGTACCCGTCGAGGGCGTCCGTGAACCCCGCCACCCCGCACAGCACCAGGGCGGTTCCGAACCGCTCCTCGGCCATGAGCCACAGGAGGAACGGCACCAGGGCGATACGGCTGGCGGTGAGGAGGTTGGGCAGGTGACGGATCATGGGCCCTCGCGTGCGTTGACAGGGGGTGGGGCCGCGGTACCCTCAGGCAGGGTCGCCGGCCCCCCGCTCTCCCAGGAGGTTCCGATGAAGGTGCGCATCGACTACGATCTGTGTATGGGCGACGGCAACTGCCACCGGGTGTGCCCGGCGGTGTTCGATTACGACGACCGGAACCTCCGGGGCGTGGTCAAGGTGGACGCGGTGCCGCCGGAGCACGCGGAGGCCGTGCGTCGGGCTGCGGAGGAGTGCGCTCCCGGGGCGATCGTGGTGGAGGAGTAGGCCCCTTTACGTCCGGTACGGGGTGGGGTCGGGCACGCCCGCCTCCCGGAACCCCTTTTTCCGTAGAAGGCAGCTGTCGCAGCCACCGCAGGCCCGGCCCCGGGGGTCCGGGTCGTAGCAGGAGTGGGTGAGCCCGTAGTCCACCCCCAAAGCGGCCCCCTTTCGGATGATCTCGGCCTTGGTCAGCCGCAGCAGGGGGGCGTGGATGCGGAACCGGTGGCCCTCGACCCCGGCCTTGGTGCCCAGGTTGGCCACCTGCTCGAACGCCTCGAGGAACTCGGGCCGGCAGTCGGGGTAGCCCGAGTAGTCCATGGCGTTGGCCCCGATGAACAGGTCGAAGGCGCCCAGGACCTCGGCCCAGGCGAGCCCGAACGAGAGGAAGATGGTGTTGCGGGCGGGCACGTAGGTCACCGGGATGCCGCCCCGGCCGATCTCGGCCTCGTCGGCCGGCCGGGGCACCTCGATGTCGTCGGTCAGGGCCGAGCCGCCGAACGCCCGCAGATCGAGCCGGATCACCTTGTGCTCGGCCGCGCCGAGGGCCCGGGCTACCCGCCGGGCGGCCTCGAGCTCCACGTCGTGGCGCTGCCCGTAGGCGAAGCTCAGGCAGTGGCACTCGTACCCCTCGGCCCGGGCCACGGCCAGGCAGGTGGCCGAGTCGAGCCCCCCGCTCAGGAGCACGACGGCCTTGGGTCGGCCAAGGGCACTCATCTTCCCCACCGGCTGCGGATTCGGTCGACGGCCGCCTCTACGTTGGCCCGGTCCCCGAAGGCCGACAGCCGGAAGTACCCCTCCCCGCTCGGGCCGAACCCGTTGCCCGGGGTGCCCACCACGTTGCACTCCTCCAGCAGCCGGTCGAAGAAGTCCCAGCTGGACATCCCGCCGGGGGTCTTGAGCCAGATGTAGGGCGCGTTGACCCCGCCGTAGCAGGTGATGCCGGCCGCGGCGAGCCCCTCCCGGATAATCCGGGCGTTCTCCATGTAGTAGGCGATCTCCCGGCTCACCTGCTCCCACCCCTCGTCTGTGTAGACCGCGGCCGCGGCCCGCTGCACCGGATAGCTGACCCCGTTGAACTTGGTGGACTGGCGCCGGTTCCACAGCCGGTTCAGGCCCACCCGCTCGCCGGAGGGGGTGCGGGCCGTCAGCGCTTCGGGCACCACGGTCAGGGCGCAGCGCACCCCGGTGAACCCGGCGGTCTTGGAGAAGCTTCGGAACTCGATGGCACACCGGTCGGCGCCGGGGATCTGGTAGATGGAGTGGGGGATGCCCGGCTCGGTGATGAACGCCTCGTAGGCCGCGTCGAACAGGATCACCGCGTCTTGCTCCAGGGCGTACTCCACCCACCGGGCCAGCTGGTCCCGGGTCGCCACCGTGCCCGTGGGGTTGTTGGGGTAGCACAGGTAGATTAGGTCCACCGGTTCGTCGGGAAGCTCCGGGATGAACCCGTTTTCGACGGTGCACGGCAGGTACACGATGCCCTGGTAGTAGCCCCGCTCGTCGGCCGGGCCGGTGCGCCCCACCATCACGTTCGTGTCGTTGTACACGGGGTACACCGGGTCGCAGATGGCCACCCGGTTGTCCAGGCCGAAGATGTCGAGGATGTTGGCCGTGTCGCATTTGGACCCGTCGGAGACGAAGATCTCCGTGGGGCTCAGGTCCACGCCCAGGGGGCCGTAAGCCTTCTCCCGGATCGCCTCGATCAGGAAGTCGTACCCCTGCTCCGGTCCATACCCCCGGAAGGTGTCGGCCCGGGCCATCTCGTCCACGGCCCGGTGGAACGCCTCCACCACCGCGGGGACCAGGGGACGGGTCACGTCGCCGATGCCCAGCCGGATGATCCGGGCTTCGGGGTGGGCCTGGGCGAAGGCGTTGACCCGGCGCGCGATCTCGGGGAACAGGTAGCCTGCCTTCAGCTTCAGGTAGTGCTCGTTTGCTAGGGCCACTGCGCGATATCCTTTCTCTTGTGAAGTTCCAACAGGCCCCTGCGGGGCCCTACAGGGGAGAGTAACTTGCGTTGATCTAAAGACCAGAAACTAGAGACTAGAAACTAGCGAGGCTCCGCCTCAGGCCGCCGAGGCATGGGAGCCGCCCGGCCGCCCAGGGGGCCGAAGGCCCCAGACCGGTGACCGTTGACCGTAGACCGACGACCGAGGTTACTGGGAAGCGGGTTGCCCGGTCGTCCCGTGTGGGTAACAGACGGCGGGGCCGGCCGTCAAGAAGGAGGTGGAATCCATGGAACGCGCCCCGACGCGGGTCCTGCTGGTGCGGCACGGCCGGGTCCACAACCCCGGCCGGATCCTGTACGGCCGGCTGCCCCGGTTCGGGCTGAGCCCCGAGGGCCGCCGCCAGGCCCGGCAGGTGGGGGAGGGGCTGGCGGCCGCCTCCCTGGCCGCTGTGTACGCCAGCCCCCTGCTCCGGGCCCGGCAGACCGCGGCCGAGGTCCTGCGGTTCCACCCGGAACTGCGGCTGAGGATCTCCCGGCTGCTCCACGAGGTGCTCACCCCGTTCGAGGGCCTGCCTCTGGCCGAGGCCCGGGCCGCGGGCGAGGACTTCTACACGGGCGCCGGCCCCGGGTTCGAGCAGCCCCCCTGCGTGGCCGAGCGGATGCTGCGGTTCCTGGGGCGGGCGGCCCGGGTGCACCCGAGCGGTGTCGTGGTGGCGGTGACCCACGGCGACCCCCTGGCGTTCCTGGTGCTGCGTCTGGCCGGGGCCGATCCGGACCCGAGGCGGAAGGCCGCCCTGCACCGGTACGGCGTCACGGACGGCTACCCCCAGCCCGGCTCGGTGCTTGCCGTGGACGCCTGGCCGGACGGATCGGCCCGGATGGTGGGGTATGGGCCGGCAGGGGGAGACTACGGCAAGGCCACGGCCCGGTGGAACGCCTCCGCGAGCTCGTAGGGGCTGCCCCGGGCCGCCTCCCGGGCCCGGGCCCTCAGCCAGCCGGCTGGGTCCTCGAACGGAAGCCCGGCCAGCTGGCTTCGGTGGCAGCCGATGGCTTCCACCTTGCGGGAGAACACCCCGGTCACGTCCACCCGGTGGTTGGGGTCCTCGCTGGCCCAACACCACACCTCGGCCACCTTGTGGGGGGCCAGGCCCTCCTCCAGGAGCTCGGGAAAAGCCAGGGGGTCCCGGGCGTAGGGGAACACGGCGTCCAGGACCGCCTGACCCACCACCCGGTGATCCCGGTGCCACAGGTACCGCCGGTAGGGGTCCGAGGTGACCACGATCCTCGGCCGCAAGGTCCGGATCCACCGGACCATCTCGCGACGGAACACCGGCGTGTCCTCGAGCCCCTGATCGGGTTGCCGCAGGAACACCACCTGATTCACCCCCAGCACCCGGGCGGCGGCCATCTGCTCGGCCTCCCTCACCCGGGCCAGGACTTGCGGATCGGCGGCCGGATCGACCGAGCCCTTCTCCCCGCTGGTGACCACCAGGTAGGCTACGTCCCGGCCCTCGTCGGTCCACCGCGCCACGGTGCCCCCGGCTCCGAGCTCGGCGTCGTCGGGGTGGGGCGCCACCACCAGCAGGTCCACGGGGCTCACATCGGACGGTAGAAGGGAAGGGGGCATGGGGCCCTCCGTCAGGCTTGGGCCGGATCAGAAGAAGGCGGCCAGGGGCGCCGGTCGCACCAGATCGTGATACACGGCGGCCAGGTCTCCAATGACCCGGTCCCAGGAGAACCGGGCCACGCCCCCCCGGATTCGGTGGGGCTGGCGGGGCAGGGCCAGGGCCGACCCGATGGCCCGAGCCAGGGCGTCGGAGTCGGCCGCGTCGGCCAGGCAGCCGTTCTCGCCGGGACGGACCGCCTCCTCCGCCACCCCCACCCGGGTGGCGGCCACGGCCGTGCCTGCGGCCAGGGCCTCCAGGATCACGAGTCCGAAGCTCTCGTACCGGCTCGGCACGACCACGACGTCGGCTGCCGAGTACAGGGCGGGGAGCCGGTCGTGGCCCTGCGGGCCCAGGTACCGGACCCGGTCCTCCACCCCGACCTGACGGGCCCGGGCGGCCACCCGGCCGGCGTCGGCCGGGCCCTCACCCCCCACCACCCACAGCCGGTGGTCCGGCCCCAACCGGGCCAGCGCGGCCAGAAGGAGGTCGAGGCCCTTGACCGGCGTGATCCGGCCCACGTACAGGAGCAACGGCCCACCGTGGGGCCTCGGCGCCGGAGCCACGGGCCGGAACCTCTCCAGGTCCACGCCGCAGGGAACCACCTGCACCGGCGCGCCCGGACAGCTTCGCTCCAGCTCCCGCGCCTCCCGCAGGCTGGGCACGATCACCCGGTCGGCCGTCCGGCCCAACCGGGTCTCCTCCTCCAGGCGGACCCGGGGCTCGTCCTCGCCGCAGCCGAGCCGGTTCTTGACCGCGGCCAGGGTGTGGAACGTGACGGCATGGGGAACGCCCCACCGGGCGGCCAGCCGCTCGCCGGCCAGGGCCGACAGCCAGTAGTGGCTGTGGACCAGGTCGTAGACGAGCCTTTCGCGCCTGCGGAGCGCCTCCACCGCGGCCGCCACCTCCGGGACTCGGGCCCGGAGGGCCAGCTTGCCGGCCCGGGCGGGGACCCCGGGCTCGAACTCCACCAGCCTGGCCCCTGGTGCCAGGGGCCGGACCCCTGTCCCCCGGCATCCCAGGGGCGAGGTGAACACATCCACCCGGTGACCCATCCGCGCCAGGTGCCGGGCGGTCTCCCGCACCACCACGCTCATGCCCCCGGTGTCCCGCGCCCCCAGGGAGCCCAGGGGGCTGGAGTGGAGGCACAGCAGGGCGATGCACAGCGACGGCCGCATCAGCGATCCCCCCCGCCCGAGGGGCTCAACCGGGCCCGGAACCCCAGGAGGGGCACGGCGCGGCCGCCGAGCCGGAACTTGTAGGGCTCGTCCCCCCGTAGGAAGGTGTAGCGTGCCATGCCCCGCTCGATGGCGTCGCGCACCGACAGGACCTTTGCCACGAGTCCGACGCTGCGGTCGGCCCAGGCGGGGTCGAACCCGTTGTTGTAGAGGTGCGCCGTGTCCCCCCAAGAAAACCCAAAGGTGGCCGCCACCGGCCGGCCCCCCACCTTGAGGATGCCCAGGTCGAGCACCCCCTCCGCGGCCAGGACGACCGCGAGCCGGTGGAAGAACGAGAGCCTTTCGGGGGTCAGAAAGGCCCGCTTCCGGGGCCGGCTGTCCCGGAACAGCTGCAGGAACACCGGAAGGTCGGCGGTCGGGTCCTGGGATCGGCGCCAGACCACCGGGCCGGCCGCCTCAAGGCGGCGCAGTTTCCGGCGGATCTCGTGGCGGTCGTGCTTGGGGAGGCGTTCCAGGTAGCCCTCCCACGAGCCCGGCAGGTCCATCTCCACGGTCACCGCCACTCCGGAGAGGTCCACGGCCAGCCCCGCGGCCTTCCAGCCCCGGATCAGGAGAGCCTCGGACCGCGCCGCCTCGGCGTCGAACCGGCGCACCCCCCTGTGCTCCAGGAACCGGGCGAGGGCCCGGCACACCTCGGCCTCCCGGCCCGGTCGGGAGGCCAGGTCCAGGTGGTCGCACACGTCCGGGCTGCCGGCCACCTGGGCCGTGTCCCCCGCCATCACCAGAGGGACCGCACCGATGGGGGCTCCGGCTTCCTCCACCACGAACCACCGGACCGGCCGGCCGGAGCCCAGGGTCTCGGACCAAGCGGTCACCCAGGGGGGCGCGGTGAAGGCCGCGGGCCACGCGAGCCCCCACGACCTCCACTCAGCCCGCACTGCCGGCGGGTCCAGCTCCCGGACCTGCGCTGGCCCCCGGGCCTTCCGCGCCTCGGCCGCGCCCGTCATCCCCACCGCCACCGGGGCCCCTCCGGGGTGTCCTCCACCGTGACACCGGTCCGGCCCAGAGCCTCGCGCAGGGCGTCGGCCTCGGCCCACCTCCCCTCGCGGCGGAGCCATTCCCGAACCCGGACCAGGTCCTCCACGAGGGGGGCGAGGCACGCCTCCCGGCTGGTCGGCCTCGTCTCCAGCTCCGCGCCCAGGGAGACCACGGCCTCCCGAAGCACCTCCCGGGCCTCGACCCGGTCGGACTCATCCGGGGCCTCCATCACCCACCGGTCCAGGTCCAGCACGGCCCGCACCGCCCCCCGGGGGTCTCCCTCGGCGAGGGCCCGGTGAAAGGCCTCCTCCAGGCTGCGAACCCGGTCCCAGAAACCGGGCTGCCGTGCCTCCGGCCTGGGCTCCGGTGAGGCGGTGCCGATCGGGGTCTCCTCGCCGGGGGGCGCTCCGGGACCGAGGGCTTCCAGCGGAAACGCCCGGCCGCTGGGGAACCGACTCTCCCGCCCGTCCCGGCGCAGGGTCGCGGCCCCCAGCCCCCGCACCTCGACCCGACCGGCGCCGAAGTCCAGGATCACCGCGGTGTGCTCGTCGATCCCCAGGATCCCCTGCCCGGGCGGCAGTTGGGCCTCGAGCGCCCGGAACCGGGGCTCGCCCATGTAGCAGAATCGGGTGTCGTGGGTGCCGCCCTCGGCGTTGTTCCAGTGGGGCACCACCACCAGATCGAGGCCGAGGCGGCCCAGCAGGTCGAGGCCATCGACCCAAGCGGGCTCCTCGCCCACCTTGTAGATCTCGTACACGGGCAGGGTGTACCGACCCACGGTGAGCGCCGCCGCGCTGGCGGCCGCCAGACAGCCCCCTGACCGGACCCGCTCCACCAGGATGTCCGGGACCGGCGTGCCCTTCCAGTGGCGCAGGGCATAGGTGGGGCTGCCCGGGCCCACCAGCACGTAGTCGGCCGCCCGCAGGGTCCGCAACGCCTCCGCCACCTCGAGGGGGGGCAGGCCCTTCCGCCGGAACGACGCCACCCCCAGGGGGTGGCCGACCCTCTCCCGGAAGTAGGCCCGGGCCTTCTCCGCGATCTGGTCCGCGTTCAGTTGGAACCCGGCAGGGGTGTCGAGGAACACGGCCCTGGGCCGGTCACCCAGCCGGCGAAGCAGCGCCTTGTGCACCTCCACCATGGTGGCGGTGAGCTCGCCGGAGCCCATCAGGGCCACCACGCCTCGGGGAGGGCGTGCGTCCTCGGTTTGCGACGAATCCATGCGTCAATCGTCTCCCGACCGTTGGGGCGATGCAGGGGAAGGCCACAATTTATACCAGAGACGTGCGTGTTACCAAGATGGCGCAAGCGTGCCACGACAGGGGGCTTCCCAGTAACTTCGGTCCACGGTCTTCGGTCTACGGTCTCCTGGCCCCCCCCAGGGCAAGTGGCTCTCGCCAACCCGGCGGCGGGGGGCCTATTGGAGCGCCGGGCGTGGCTCCTATGGTCGCTGCATCCGGCACTCAGCCACCGCGTGCCCGGTCGGCTTCGCTTCCGGGCAGTCTCGCAATAAGATCCGCTGAAACGCCTCGTCCCCCGGGCTGAGTGACGGATGCAGCGTAAGTCGGATGCTGCACTCACGCACGGCCGGAAACAGGCCCCCCGCCGCCGCGGGAAGGCGCCCGGTTACGCCGCGGGTTGTAGGGCCCCCCAGGGACCTGGCGATGCTTCCATGTAACTTCCGTTAGGACGGTGGGAGGCTGGGACGTCATGGGGTTTGAAAGCTTATCTGATTTCCGAGTGTTACAGGCACGCCCCCGAGCTCTGGCACGGTTCGGGAGCCGCCTGGCCGCTAGCCGGCCGAAGGCCCCGACCGACGACCAACGACTGATGACCAACGACCGACGTCAGGACCGATCCGGGCTTCTCCCCGCACGGGTGGCCTGCACCAGGCCCAGGAGCACCAGGGTCATGCCGGCCAGGGCGCCGAAGGGTAGGTCCTCCCCGAACACCAGGTAGCCCAGCCCCAGGGCGAACACCGACCCGAGATACGTGAGGTGGCTTACCCGGGAGGCCGGCTCCAGGTGGTAGGCGTGGGTCATCTGAACCTGGGCGGCTTGGGTCAGCAGCCCAACGGCCACCAGCCACACCCACTGCATCCCTCGGGGCCACTCCCAATGGGTCAGGGTGTAGGGGCCCACCAGAGGAAGGGTGACCAGGGGGAAGTAGAAGATCACCACCAGGGGGTCCTCCAGGCCGGCCAGCCTCCGCACCAGGTTGTAGGCCACCCCGGCGAGCACCGAGGCCGTGAGCCCCAGGCCGAGCACGCCCAGCCCGACCCGCGGGTCGAACCCCTTCATCAGGGCCACCCCGGCGAAACAGAGCAGAAACCATCCCCACTGCCGCCGAGTGGCCGGTTCGCGCAGCCACAGGCCCGACAGGGCCACCGTGAACAGGGGCGACAGGTACTGCACCGTGACCGCCGTGGCCAGGGGCATGTGCTGGAGGGTGTAGAAGTACAGGAGCAGGGCCCCGGTCCCGGCCGCCCCCCGGGCCAGCAGAAGCCCCCGGTGGGCGCCCCAGGGGCTTCGGCCGGCCCGACGGAGCATCCACCCGCACGCCACCAGGGACACCCAGGCCCGGAAGAACACCACCTCGTGGGCCGGGATCGGCCGGAGGAGCTTGACCAGCACCCCCATCAGGGTAAACAGGAACGTGGCCAGCACCATTTTTCGCTGGCCGGGGGAGAGGGTCATCGGAGGTTAGTCGGCGAGTTACTAAGGCCTACGGAGGTCTTGCCGGACGCGGGTGGGGGACTGGCTCCGGCCGGGCGCGAGTGCGGCACCCTTTTCGCCGCGCCTTCGCATGCCGTTGTCAGCCCGGTAGGCCGGGGCGCCGGTGGCGGAGGTTCCTGAACTTCCAAAGCGATCCAAGCCGGGTGAGGGCGCGGCGACGTAAGGGGCCGCGCCCGGCTCTCCACCAGCCCCCCACCCGCTGGTTCCTTTGTGAACGCCGGGGATCTGACAATAGTTCCGTTGGTATTAGTATGCCAATTTGCGATCAAGATGGGCTCATAGAGGGGCGATTTGAGGGCCGTCGGTCCTCCGCCGGAAAAGACGGCCTCGCCGAAGCCGCTACGGCTCGGTTTGCTGCGGCGCGTGAGAGCACGCGCCGCGGGCGCTCCCTTGCGCCGAGCGGCTCGAACGGCTCGGCCGTAGCGCTGCGGGCCAACGGCCCCCAAATCGCTGGCTTCGAATGCGACTTGGTAGAGGTCGAAGCGGAAAAGGGAGGCAAGTGTAGAGGGGGGGAGCGGGTCCGTGCAATGGAAGGAGGCGCACGACGTGCTGCGGGAGGCGAGTATCGCGGATCTCAAGCGGATGGGGATCCCAGGGGACCGGCGGGTGCTGGTGAACCGGGGTCGGGGCAACGACGAACTCGCGCCGTCTTCCGATCTGCTCCGGGAGTTCCTGGAAACGAAGAAGGCCCTGGAGGAGCGGTTCGGCCGGGGTTCGAAAGCGGCGCACAACCGGGCGTTCGTGGAGTGCGCCTACGAGGCCCGGTTCCGGCGGCAGATCGAGGGCGACCCGGCCGCGTTGGAGCGGCTGGCGGAGCTCGCGGCCCGGTCTCGGATCGGGGACGTGTACCTGGTGTGCTACGAGGGCCCGGAAAAGGCGTGCCACCGGCGCATCCTGCTGCGGATCGCCCAGGAGCGGTTCGGCGCCGAGGTGGAGATCAGCGGGGTGGAGCCCCCAGCCGGGCTTGTGCGTCGGCAGCGGTGAGCCCCGCGATCCGGACCGTTTTGCGGCGGCCTTTCTCGCCCCGCACCATCTCCACCGCCGACCGGGGCACGCCGAGCCGCTTGGCCAGGAACCGTACGAGCTCGGTGTTGGCCCTGCCGTCCACCGGGGGCGCCGCCACCCGGACCTTGATCGCGTCGCCCTGTAGCCCCACCACCGCGGTCTTGCTGGCCCGGGGCTGCACCCACAGATCGATCTCCACCCCGCCGGGGACCTCACGCATCGGCACCGGGATCGTCCTCGGACCCTTCTTCGTCGTTCGTGATCAGCTCGGGAGCCTGAGGTGGCCGGTCCTTGCGCTCCTGCACCCAGGCCAGCAGGGTGTGGGCCAGGCCCTCAGCCTCGGCGAGCCAAAGGGTCCAGCGCTGGCGGAGCGTCTCGATCTCGCGCCGCACCCGCAGCAGCTCCTCGTTGGCCTCGGCCAGGATCCGGTCGGCCCGCTGCCGAGCCTGGGCCTCTATGATCTCGGCCTCCTGGCGTGCCTTCGCGAGGATCCCCTCCTGCAGGGTCCGGGCGGCGGCCAGCGCCTCCTCCAGGGTGCGCCGTGCCTTCTTCTCCTCCCCGAGCTCCACGGTCAGCCGATCGCGTTCCTCCCGGAGGTGCTCCAGCTCGTCCGCGATCCGCTGGAGGAACGCGTCCACCTCCACCGGGTCGAACCCCCGGAAGGTGGTGCGGAACGTCTGCTCCATCACATCGGCCGGGGTCAGTCGCATGGGGACACCTCGTCAGCGCAGACGCAGGGCCAGATCGGCCAGCGTACCCACCAGGAAGAGCCGCAGGAAGTAGATGGCCAGGATCACGATCAAGGGGGAGAAGTCCATGCCCCCGAACACCACCGGCAGCCTCCGGCGCACCCAGTAGAGCACGGGGTCCGTGGCCCGATGGAGGAACCGCACGATCGGGTTATAGGGATCGGGGTTCACCCAGGACAGCAGGGCCCGGATCAGAACCACCCAGAAGTAGAGGTTGAGCACCAGGTCCAGCACCCGGGCAAGCCCGAGAAGAAAATTGCCCAGCACGAACATGTGTCGCCTCCGTGAGTAGCGTCGGGCCCCGGCCTCAGGGGCCTAGCCCGCACTATTCATGAGCGTTCGTCGCGAAACCGTCGAGTGTGCGTCAGATCGGGGCAAGCACGAGCGCACGAGGGGCCCCCAGCCCCACCCTCTGGGAAAGCACGAAATTTCGGAAACACGGCACTAGCCTAGCTTCCGGCAACGCTCTGTGGCCGCGGCCACCGCCTCGATCAGGGCGGAGCGAAGCCCCCGGGCCTCGAGCTCCCGCAGCCCCGCCGCGGTCGTGCCCCCCGGCGAGGTGACCCGGTCCCGGAGCTCTGCCGGGTGCTCCGGGCTCTCCAGAGCCAGTTTTGCGGCGCCCAGCACGGTCTGCGCGGCCAGGTGGCGCGCCAGGGGACGGGGAAGCCCCATCAGCACCCCCCCGTCGGCCAGGGCCTCGATCACCGAGAACACATAGGCCGGCCCGCTGCCGCTCAGGCCCGTCACGGCGTCGAGGAGCTCCTCCTTGTCCACCGCGTGCACGGTGCCGACCGACCCCAGGAGCGTCTCCACCCACCCGCGGTGCTTCGGAGTGACGAGCTGGTTTGCGCAGTACACGCTGGCGCCGCACCTGATCAGCGCCGGGGTGTTCGGCATCACCCGGACGACGGGAGTACCCGCTGGCAGACCCCGCTCCAGCCGGGCCAGGGTGACGCCGGCGCACACGCTCACCACCAGGGGGGAGCCGCCGCCGGTCCGGGTCCCTTCCAGGGCTGGGTCCAGGTCCTGGGGCTTGACCGCGAGCACCACGATCCCCGCACCGGCGCATGCCCGGGCCGGGTTCACTTCGACCCGGATGCCGTGCCGATGGGACACCTCCCCGGCTCGGGCCTCGAGCTTTTCCACCCCGACCAGCTGCTCCGGGGAGACGACCCCGGCGTCCAGAAGCCCCCGGACCAGGGCCTCGCCCATGTTGCCGACCCCGATCACGGCGATGCGTGGCAGTGCTGACATGGTTGCATCCTTTTCCCGTCGTGACTCGGGCCGTTGGTGTACGCAGGAAGGCTCACCCCCGCTCCCCGAAGATCGCGGTTCCGACCCGCACCATGGTGGCGCCCTCCTCGATGGCCACCGGGAAATCGTGGCTCATGCCCATGCTCAGATGCTCGAGCCGAACCGCCGGAGGCACCCCGGCCTGGAGGCGGTCCCGCAGCTCGCGCAGGGCCCGGAAGTAGGGGCGGACCTCCTCGGGGTCGGACCGGTACGGCGGGATCGTCATGAGCCCCCGGATCCTCAGGTGGGGCCACCCGCCCGCCCGGCCGAGCAGAGCCCGGGCCCCTTCGGCGTCGGTGCCCGACTTGGTGGCCTCGCCGCCCACGTTCACCTGGATCAGCACGTCCACCGTGCGGTTGCGGGACGCGGCCGCCTTTTCGAGCGCGTCCCCCAGGGAGGGACGATCCAGCGAGTGGATCCAGGCGAAGGTCTCCACCGCCCGGCGGGCCTTGTTGGACTGGAGGTGGCCGATCATGTGCCATCGGGCGTCCGGGGGCAAACGGTCCACCTTGGACAAGGCCTCCTGGACGTAGTTCTCCCCGAAGTCCCGGGCCCCGGCCCGGTACGCCGCCTCGATTCGCTCCAGGCCCATCCTCTTGGATACGGCCACCAGCACGATCCCGTGGGGCTCGCGTCCGGCTGCCTCGGCCGCCCGCCGCACCCGCTCCAGGGCGGCCCGGTACCGCTCGGCGATCTCGGTTGTGTGGTCCATCTCCATCACCTTTTCGGGCCTTCGGTCCGCTGGGCGGCCCGGCGGCTCCCGGGCCTCGACACCAAAGCCTCGGGGGCATGGGGCCTGCCGGAGCGCCCGCCCAACGGTCCGAAGCCCCTGCTTTTTCTAGTCTCTAGTCTCTAGCCTCTAGACGGCCCCGCAGGGGCCCGAGGGGCCTCCCAGGGAAGGAGGCCCGTTCCTCCAAGCATCTCCAGGGTCTCCGCCAGGGGCAGCCCCACCACGTTCGTGTACGAGCCCTCGATCCGCTCCACGAACCCTGCCGCGCTGCCCTGGATCGCGTAGGCCCCGGCCTTGTCGTAGGGCTCCGGCAGGGCCGTGTACCACGCGATCTGCTCCTCGTCCAAGGGCCGGAACCACACGTGGGTGGTGCAAGTGCGCGCGGTCCGGGCGCTGTCGGGGCCCAGCAAGGCGACGGCCGTGATCACCCGGTGGCTCCGGCCCGAGAGAGCCCGGAGCATGGCGGCCGCTTCTTTTCGGTCCGCCGGCTTTCCGAGCACCCATCGGTCGAGCACCACCGCCGTGTCGGCCGCCAGGATCCAGTCGGCCGGGAACGCGTCCCGGGCAGATCGGGCCTTGCGAAGGGCCACCTCCCGGAGGCCGTCCTCCAGGGGAATCTCGGGGGGAAGGGTCTCGTCCGCCCCCGTGGGAAACACGAGCGCGTCGATCCCTGCCGTGGCCAGGAGCTCGCGGCGGCGGGGCGAGGCAGACGCGAGAACGAGTCGGGACATCCGGCTCCTCTCCGTAACGGGCAACGCTAGACGATGGGTGAAAAAACTGTCAAGCGCTGGAGCGGGCTGATACCGAGTTGCGTTCAAACCGAGAGTTCTCGTGGGGCGGGGCAAAGGACCTGCCTCCGACCGTGCGCGAAGCCGGGCATTGAGCTTCACCGCGCAGGCACGAAACCGAAGAGCCGGGTCCACGGCAGCGCGTTGGCGTCCGAACCTTCCGAGGTCCGGGCGTCAGAAGCGCTGTGAGGAGCCGCACCCGGTTCTCCGGCAAGTCCCTTACCCCTCGGGTCCAATGGCTTTGAGTGCAACTTGGTATTACAGGTACCGCTCGATCGTCTCCAGCACCTCCAGCCGGTCCACCAGGTCGTGGATGAAGTCCAGGCGGTCCGCATCGATCACGAGGACCGGCGAGAGGTCGTAGCGACGGATCCAGGACCGGTACAGCCGGTTGAGGTCTCGGAGGTAGCCGGGGTCCACGGCCTGTTCGTAGTCCCGACCACGGCGGCGGATGCGCCGGCGGATCGTGGACATGCTCGACTTCAGGTAGATCAGCAGGTCCGGCGGGTTGAGGCTGGCGCGGATGGTCTCGTACAGCAGGCGGTACGCTTGGTAGTCCCGGCCGCTCAGGTGCCCCCGCCGGTGTAGGTTCTCGGCGAAAACCTCGGCGTCCTCGTAGATGGTGCGGTCCTGGATCACGGTCTGGGGGCAGGCGTCCAGCTCCTGGTGCACCCGGAACTTGAGGGTGAGGAAGTACACCTGGGAGTGGAACGCCCACCGGTCCATGTTCCGGTAGAAGTCGGCCAAGTAGGGGTTCTCGGCGTTGCGCTCGTAGAACGGCCGGATGTGTGGGTACCGGCGGCACAGGAACTCCACCAGGCTGGACTTGCCGCTGCCCATGTTGCCCGCCACCGCGATGTACTTGACCATGGATCTCCGCTGAGATGCCGAGAGGAAAAGGGGGCAGCAAAAAGGCCGGCCCCCGGGGCCGGCCTGCGCGCGCCGGGCACCGGAAGGGTTCAGTCCTGGGGGATCCTCGCCTCGAGGGCCTGCTGGATCTTCCGCTTGAGCTCCGTCAGATCGGACGACTTCACCACGTAGTAGTCGGCGGCCACGCTCTTGATGTCCCCCTTGTACGAGCCATAAGCAGAGCACAGGATCACCGGCAGGTCGTAGAACCGGTTGCGGATCTCCTGGAGCACGTCCAAGCCGCTCACGTCCACCATCTTGATGTCGAGGATCACCACGTCGGGTCGGAACGACTCCACGTGCTCTACGATGTTCCGCCCGGTCTCCAGGGCGCACACCTCGTGCCCCTCGTCCTCGAGCTCCAGCGTGTAGAGGGTGCGGATGTGTTCCTCGTCGTCCACGATCAGGATCCGGGCCACGTCCTCCTCCTTTCCGACGGATGCGGGTCAGGCGCCCCAGCGCTCGACCAGGTACGGCTTGGCGTCCTCAAACACCAGGCACTGGTCCTCCACGTACTCCTCGGCCTGGCGAAGCGCCATCCCCTCGGTGGATCGCACGAACGACAGGGTGCGGCCGAAGTACAGGGGCGCCAGGGAGTCCAGCAGCTCCTTTCGGGGCAGCACCCGGTCGCGATGGGCTACCGCCATGTCGTAGAGCACGTGGGCCCACAGGGGGATCGGGAACTCGAAGTGGGTGGGCTCGAGCTCCTGCACCTCCGCGAGCTTGGCGTAGGTGGCCGGCGCAAGGGCCTCCTTCCACGCGGCGTCGTAGCGATCGGCCCCCTCCCGGAACTTCTGGTACAGGGCGTCCACGTTTACGTTGACCGGCGGCGGCTGCTCCGTCTCGCCCAAACCGAAGCCGAAGATCGCCGTGGGGCGGCTGCGGCGGACCTCGCGCCAGAACGGGGCGAACGGCTCCATCAGGTGGAAGATGGTTCCCACCACCTGGCGGAACATGGGGCCCAGGCTCGCCGCCGGATCCTTGGGCCGGTGGATCTTGGGTCGGCCCAGGAACGCCTGGGTGATGGGTTTGCGAAAGTACATGGCAAGGGTGGTCATCCAGATGTCGATGCCGAACTGGGCTACGTCGTCGTTCCAGGTCTCGTGCTCCAGGTAGAACCGGGCCAGCTCCCCCGAGAACCCGAAGTCCCCGCCGATGGGTTGGCGCACTCGCCGGCCGTAGAGGCACCGGGTGAGAGGGTAGGCGATGTTGTTCGTGATGGTGCCGTCGTACTTGTGCCGTAGGTACAGGGGGGCCACGAACCCGAAGTCGTCCAGCAGCGGCTCGCCCAGTGCCCTGATCCACCGGGGGGTGATGCTCTTGAGGTCCGCGTCCACCACCACCACGGCCTGGGCGCCCAGCTCCGTAACCAACCGGAACAGGTTCCGGAAGTTGTTGCCTTTGCCCTTCACCCCTGGGGGGGTGGACACGTAGATCCGGGGCACCTCGCAGGGGGCGCTGAAAAAAGCGTCCTTGGTATTGTCGGTGCTTGCGTTGTCGCAGTTGACGACCACCGTGCGGTAGCCCTTGAAGTACTCCTGCAGGCCCAGGGACGCCTGCTGAGTGGGAAACGCGATCGCGTCGGCCTCGTTGTAGCTGGGGATGCCGACCACGATGTCGGCTTCGGAGACGTTCTCGGGGTTTTCCAGGATCCAGTCGGCCATCGTGTCCGTCCCTACGTTCCGGATGACAGGTGGTACACCAGGTTATCGAACTCGGTGGTCAGGTCAACTTTTTTCACCTTCACATGCTCCGGCACACTGATCTGAACCGGCGCAAAGTTGAGGATCCCCTTGATGCCGGCCCGCACCGCCGCATCGGCCGCGTCCTGGGCCGCCTCGGCCGGGGTTGTGACGATCGCGATCTCGATGTGCTTCTCACGGGCCACCCGGGGCAGCTCGTCCAGGTGCTCGATGGGAACCCCCGTGGGCAGGAACGTACCCACCTTCTTCGGATCCACGTCGAAGGCGGCCACGAACACGTACCCGTGTTCGGTGAAGCTCCGGTAGCTCGCCAGGGCCCGGCCCAGGTTTCCCACGCCGATCAGGGCGATGTTGCGCTTCTGATTCAGGCCCAGCACCTTGCGGATGTCGAAGTGGAGCTCCTTCACGTAGTAACCCACGCCCCGCACCCCGAACTCCCCGAAATAGGTCAGGTCCTTGCGGATCTGAGCCGCGTTGACCCCACATATATCGGCCAGCTCGGCGCTGGAGATTACCTCGACCCCCTTCCGTTCCAGATCCTTGAGCACCCGCATGTAGATCGAGAGCCGCTTGATGGTGGCTTCGGGAACCTTGGGACTTTGCATGGATCCCGCTCCTTCCCCGCTGGGGCCGACCCGAACGATCCATGGGCTTTTCTGCCGCGGCCGCCGATCGTGAGCGTCCAGGGCTTTCATCTGCGGCTCGGCACGGTGCCGATCGGACGCCCTGTCGACGGCTTCGCGACGAACGTTCGTGGATCATCCAGGCTCGAGAATCGCCGGTTGCTTGTGAAGCGTAATAACAAACAAACGCTGTTGTCAAACCCCGGGTCTTTGGTGGACGGGGAGGCCGGTGGTATGGTATGCCCGTTCCGGTGCGCGACCGGGCGCGTCGGGGGGCGGCGCCGCCGAGGGAATCACCCTTGATCGGGAGGTCGGAAACCCGTGAACACCGCTACGAAGTTTCTCGCTGTAACGGTCGTTGCGCTCGGATTGGGGGGGTGCGCCGCCGCCCCGCCCAAGGATCAACCGCCGGCCTGGGAGGCCCGGGTACGGGAGCTGGAGCAGGGAAGAGCCCGGCTGGAGCTGCGGCTGGACGAGATGAATCGGGTCCTCCTGGGGCTGCGAGAGCGGCTGGATGCCCTGGATGCCCGGCTTGAGTCGTTGGAGCGGGTGGCCGAAAAGAAACCGAGCGCTGCGCCCGGGCCCCGGCTCAAGGTGGTGAAGCTGGAGCCGCCCCAGGCCGCGCCCAAGCCCCGCACCGACCTGTCCGAGCCGGCCGACCTGTACCGCCGGGCGTTCAACGCGTACCGCGAGGGACGTTACGGCGCGGCCATCCTGGACTTCGAGGAGTTCGTCCAGCGCTACCCGGAACACGAGTACGCGGACAACGCCCAGTACTGGATCGGCGAGTGCTACTACTCCCAAGGCCAGTACGAACAGGCGATCGTGGAGTTCCAGAAGGTGGTGGATCGGTACGGCCACGAGCCCAAGGCGCCCGACGCCCTGCTGAAGATGGGGCTGGCCTATGACCGGCTGGGCGAGGCCGACAAGGCCCGGGTGTTCTGGACTCGGGTGGTGGAGCGATATCCCCAGGCGGACGCGGCCCGGGAGGCCCGAAGACGGCTCCAGGGCGAGGAGGAGTGAGCGTGAGGGCACGGATCGTTTGCGCGACGGCGGTGTGGGTGTGGGCCGCTCTGACCGTGGGCGCGGCCGAGCCCCCGTATCGGGTGGCGCCCGGGGACACCCTGTGGGACCTGTCGGGCCGGCAGTGGAACGATCCGTCCCTGTGGCCCGAGCTGTGGGCCATGAACCCCCACATCCGCAACCCCCATTGGATCTTCCCGGGTGAGGAGATTCGGTTTGATCGGCCGGCCGGCCCGCCCGCCCAGATCGAGACACGGCTCGTCCGGCTGCCGGTGGAGCGGCTCGCGCCCCCTGCCGGGGGTGGGGCAGCGACCGAGCCCGCCGGGGCACCGGCCCCGAAGTGGGCCACCCCGGCCGCGGGGGCGGAGGGAGCCGCCCGGCCCGGGTACCGGTTCGCCCGGGCCCGGACCCAGGACTTCATCTCGTCCCACCCCCTGCCCCGGTTGGGCACCGTGGACACCCGGGCACAGAGGAAGGTGGTCTACGCCCCCGGCGAGGAGATCGAGATCGCCTGGGCCTCTGGCCCGGCGCCCGGGCCGGGTACCCGGCTCACGGCGTTCGACGACCGCCAGGAGGTGCTCCATCCCCGCAACGGCGAGCCGGTGGGCCGATATGTCCGGATCCTGGCCCACCTGGAGGTGGTTTCGTCCGGCGGGGGACGAGCCGTCGCCAAGATCGTGGAGGGATACGATGCCGTGGAGAACGGGGCCGGGGTCATGGTGTACCGGCCGCCCCCTGGAGAGGTCGTGCCGGTTCCCACTGCCCGGGGGGTGGAGGGGGTGGTTCTGCGGGGCCAGCCCGACCGGAGCGTGTACGGGGACCAGGACCTGATCTTCCTGGACCGGGGCCAGATCCACGGGGTCGAGCGGGGGCTTGTGGTGGAGTTCCCCCCGGGCGGTGCCATGCAGAGCGCCCAGGGGACGGTGGACCTGAGCACTCCCCTGGCCCGGGCCGTCGTGATCGGGGTGGAGGACAAGACCTCCTCGGCCGTGGTGGTGGAGAGCCGAGCCGCCCTAGAGCCCGGGGATCGGTTCCTTGCCGCCGGCGTTTCTCCTTGACACCTTCTTGACGCCTTCCCTATAGTCCCCGTTTCCGAAAAATCTGGGGGACGCTTGAGCTGTGCGCTCGGGCCGGGGCTTCTGCGCATGTTCGATTCGCTGTCCGAAAAGCTGAGCGGCGTGTTCCGTTCGTTGCGGGGCAAGGGCCGTCTGGGTGAGAAGGACATCCAGGCGGCGCTGCGGGAGGTGCGCCTCGCGCTTCTGGAAGCCGACGTGCACTACCGGGTGGTGCGCCGGTTCGTGGAGGCGGTGCGGGAGCGCGCCCAGGGCCAGGAGGTGATGCGGAGCCTCACCCCGGCCCAGACGGTGATCAAGATCGTCCACGCCGAGCTCGTCCGGATGATGGGCGAGCAGGTGGCCCCCTTGGCCGTGGCCGGAAAACCCCCCGTGCCGGTGATGCTGGTGGGGCTCCAGGGATCGGGTAAGACGACCACCGCTGGCAAGCTGGCGCTCCATCTGAAGCGCAAGGCGGGCCGGGATCCCTATCTGGTGCCGGCCGACGTGTACCGTCCCGCGGCCATCGACCAGCTCCAGAAGGTGGCGTCGGACGCGGGCGTGGCCGCGTACCCCTCGCGACCCGATCAGGATCCGACGGAGATCTGCCGGGCCGCCCTGGAGGAGGCCCGCAAGGGAGGGTACGACACGCTCATCGTGGACACCGCGGGGCGGCTCCACGTGGACGAGGAGCTCATGGACGAGCTCCGCCGGCTGAAGGAGCTCCTGGAGCCCCGGGAGATCCTGCTCGTGGCCGACGCCATGACGGGCCAGGACGCGGTGAACGTGGCCAAGGCGTTCGATGAGGCCGTGGGCATCACGGGGGTGGTCCTGACCAAGGCGGACGGCGACGCTCGCGGTGGCGCGGCCCTGTCGATCCAGGCCGTCACCCAGCGGCCCATCAAGCTGGTGGGCGTGGGCGAGAAGCTCGATGCCATCGAGGTGTTCCACCCCGAGCGGATGGCGTCGCGCATCCTGGGCATGGGCGACGTGATGAGCCTCATCGAGAAGGCCGAGCAGGCCATCGACGAGGGCTCGGCCAAGGAGCTGGAGGAGAAGCTCCGGTCCAACCGGTTCACCTTGGAGGACTTCCGTGATCAGCTGCGCATGCTGCGCAAACTGGGCAGCCTGGAGGACCTGCTCAAGATGGTGCCCGGAATGGGGCAGGCGAAGAACCTCCGGGTGGACGAGCGGGAGCTCGTCAGGGTGATCGCGATCGTGGACAGCATGACCCCGGAGGAGCGGCGTCGCCCCGAGATCCTGAACGCCAGCCGCCGCCGCCGGATCGCCCGGGGCAGCGGCACCCGGGTCGAGGACGTGAACCGCCTGATCCGCCGCTACCAGGACGCCCGGAAGATGATGAAGCGGATGGGAGTGCTCGGTATGGGCCGGAAGGGCGGGAGCAAGAAGAAAAAGAGGCGGGGCAGCTGGCTGCCTCGCCTTCCGATGTGAGAGCGTGACGGAGCCGGGCCCCCCGGGTCCGGCCGTGACCGAACCTCGTGAGGAGTGAACCCCATGGCTGTACGCATCCGATTGGCTCGCCACGGCGCCAAGAAGCGTCCCTTCTACCGGATCGTGGCGGCGTCTTCCGAGGCGCCCCGGGACGGGCGGTTCCTGGAGGTGCTGGGCACCTACAACCCCCTGACCGATCCCGCCACCATCGAGGTGAAGGAGGACCGGGTCCTGTACTGGCTCGAGAACGGGGCCAAGGCGTCCGACACCGTGGTGAGCCTGCTGCGCAAGACCGGGGTGTGGGCCAAGGCCCACGCCAAGCGGCCGGAGGCCTCGGGCTCGTAAGCCCCCAGGGCATCTGCCGTGACCCGGATCCGCCACGTCGCCGTCGGCCGGATCGGCCGGCCCCACGGGGTGCGGGGCGAGGTGCGGGTCGACCCCCGGGGAAACCTGCCCCGGGGCCTGCAGGGATACACCCGCTTCTACGTGGACCGGGGCCGGGGGCCGGAGCCGATCCGGGTGGAGCACCACCGGCTTCACGGCCGGCTCGTGCTCGTCAAGTTCGAGGGGTACGACACCCCCGAGGCCGCGCGGGATCTGACCCACGCGGTCCTGTATGTGGACCGCTCCGAGCTGCCCCCCCTGGGTGAAGGGGAGTACTACCATGTCGACCTGCCGGGCTGCGAGGTGGCGGACGAACAGGGCCGGATCCTGGGCACGGTGGTCGACGTGTTTGACTCGGGCGCCCACGACGTGTTGGTGATCCGGGCCGGGCAAGGGCGGGAATGGATGCTCCCGGTGGTCAGACAGTGGGTCTTGGAGATCGCCCCCGAGGCGGGGCGGATCGTGGTGCGGGTGCCGGAGGGGCTCCGGGGCTGACCGTCCACGTCGTCACCCTGTTCCCTGGGTTCTTTCGGGGGCCCCTGGAGGAGGGGATCCTGGGACGGGCGGTGACGGAGGGCCGGATCCGGGTGAACCTGCTGGATCTCCGCCCGTTCGGCGAGGGCCGCCATCGGGTCACCGACGACTACCCCTTCGGCGGCGGCGCGGGCATGGTCATGAAGCCCGGGCCGGTGGTGGACGCCATTGAGCGGGTGCGCCGGGCCGACGCGGACACCCGGGTGGTCCTGCTCACGCCCCAGGGCCGGTCGTTCCGCCAGGAGGTGGCCCGGGAGTTCGCCGGGGCCGGCAGCCTGACCCTGGTCTGTGGCCGGTACGAGGGGTTCGATGAGCGGATCCGGGCCTTCTGCGACGACGAGGTGTCGGTGGGGGACTACGTGTTGATGGGGGGGGAGGCCGCGGCCTGGGTCGTGATCGAGGCCACGGCCCGGCTGGTCCCCGGAGTGCTGGGGGATGCCGCCTCGCCCGAGGACGAGAGCCTGTCGGCCGGCCTGCTGGAGTATCCCCAGTACACCAGGCCCAGGGAGTTCCGGGGGTTGCGGGTGCCCGACGTGCTGCTGTCGGGCCACCACGGCGAGATCGCCGCGTGGCGGCGGAGGCAGGCGGTGATCCGCACGGCGCAGCGCCGCCCGGACCTCCTGAAACGGGCCGACCTCTCGGACGAGGAGCGGGAACTGGCCCGAAGGGTCCTGCGGGGAGAGACGGTTGACGAGGGCTAACGGGGCCCTGGCCCTGGTGCACCACCCGGTGCTCGACCGCACCGGCGGGGTGGTGGCCACGGCCGTGACGCCGCTGGACGTGCACGACCTGGCCCGACTGGCCGCCACCTACGGGCTGGGGGGGCTGTACGTGGTCACCCCCCTTCGGGCCCAGACCGAGTTGCTGGAGCGTTTGCTCCGCCACTGGGTGCAGGGGGCCGGGGGCCGGGCCAACCCCTGGCGGCGCCGGGCCCTGGAAGGGGTTCGGCTGGTGAGTGGGCTGGACAAGGCCGTGGCCGACCTGGGAGCGCGGTGGGGCGGCCGGCCCTGGGTGCTCGCCACCTCGGCCCGCCGGGAGGGGGACCGGGTCGGGTTCGGGGAGGCCCGGCAGCGATTGGACGGGCCGGGGGCAGGGTGCCTCGTCGTGTTCGGAACGGGATGGGGCCTGGCCCCCGAGGCGTACGAGGCGTGCGACGACGTGCTCGAGCCGGTGGATGCGGGGTTTGGGTACAATCACCTTTCGGTGCGATCCGCCGCCTCGATCGTGGTGGACCGGCTGTTCGGGGTACGCGCCCCCCCGGCGCCGGGGCGAGATCGACACGGGTGACCCGCGGCGCGGCCGGGGGTCTGGAAACCAGAAGGAGTCAGCCATGAACGTGATCGACATGCTGGAACGCGAGCAGATGCGGATGGACGTCCCCTACCTGCGCCCCGGCGACAAGCTGCGGGTCCATTACCGGATCCGGGAGGGTCAGAAGGTGCGCACTCAGGTGTTCGAGGGGGTGCTGATCGCCAAGAAGGGCGGCGGGGTCCGCTCGACGATCACGGTCCGCAAGATGAGCTTCGGGGTGGGGGTGGAGCGGACGTTCCCGGTCCACAGCCCCCTAATCGAGAAGATCGACGTGGTCTCCCGCAGCAAGGTGCGCCGGGCCAAGCTCTACTATCTGCGGGCCCTGCGAGGCAAGGCGGCGCGGCTCAAGGAACTGCGCACCCACTAGGGACGGGAGCCCCGGGTTGGGCCGGGTCCGCGAGCCCCTGGGAACACCCGACCGGGAGGCGTACGCCTCCGGCGCCCGGAAGGTGTGCGGCGTGGACGAGGTGGGCCGCGGCCCGCTCGCCGGGCCGGTGGTGGCCGCGGCCGTGGTGCTCCCCTCGGGGGTGCGGATCCCAGGCCTGGACGACTCCAAGAAGCTGCGGCCGGCGGCCCGGGCCGAGCTGGTGCCCAGGATCCGCGAGGCAGCTGTTGCCGTGGGAGTCGGCGAGGCCACGCCGGAGGAGATCGACCGGACGAACATCCTCCGGGCCTCGCTCCGGGCCATGTGCCGGGCCGTGTCGGACCTGGGGCTGGAACCCGACCTCCTCCTGGTGGACGGGGTCCACCCCCTGCCCCTCGATCTGCCCCAGCGAACCCTGGTGGGGGGCGACGGCCGCAGTCTCGCCATCGCGGCCGCCTCGGTGATCGCCAAGGAGCATCGGGATGCTCTCATGGCGGAGCTGGGCCGAAGGTACCCGGGATACGGGTTCGAGGACCACAAGGGCTACCCCACCGCGGCCCACCGCGAGGCCCTGGCCCGGCTGGGGCCCAGCCCGGCCCACCGGCTCACTTTCCGGGGGGTCCGGGAGCTGGCCGGGGCCCTGCCGGTCCAGCAGGGCCTGTTCGGGGCGTCGTGAGCGCGCGGAGGACCCGCCGACTCGGCCAGGCCGGGGAGGATCTGGCGGTGGAGGTTCTTCGCCGCCGGGGGTACCGGATCCTCGAGCGCAACTACCGGTGTCCCCTGGGCGAGATCGACTGCGTGGCCCTGCACGGCCGGACCCTGGTTTTCCTCGAGGTGAAGACCCGGGCCGGCCAGGCCTACGGAGCCCCCCACGAGGCCGTGGATCGGCGCAAGCGTCGCAAGCTCACCCGCCTCGCCCAGTACTTCGCGAGGGAGCGGCGGCTCGAAGGGGCGCCGATGCGCTTCGACGTGGTGGCCGTACGCTGGGACGGCCCGTGCCCCACGGTGGAGGTGTTCGAGAACGCCTTCGAGGCCGTGGAGGACAGGCGGTGACCCCGCGCCGGAGGGGCCCCGCCGGGAGCCCGTCGCCGGTCCCCGCCTCCTGACATCCCCTGGAGAACCCCATGCAGAATCCGAGTGTGCGCATTCCGATCCCCATCGAAGAGGAGATGAAGCGCTCGTACCTCGATTACGCCATGAGCGTGATCGTGGGCCGGGCCCTGCCCGACGTGCGCGACGGGCTCAAGCCGGTACACCGCCGGGTCCTGTTCGCCATGCACGACCTGGGGAACCGCTGGGACAAGCCGTTCAAAAAGTCGGCCCGGGTGGTGGGCGACGTGATCGGTAAGTACCACCCTCACGGCGACGCCGCGGTGTACGACACGCTGGTGCGCATGGCCCAGGACTTCAGCCTCCGCTACCCGTTGGTGGACGGGCAGGGCAACTTCGGGTCCATCGACGGCGACGCGCCGGCGGCCATGCGCTACACCGAGGTCCGGCTCACCCGGCTGGCCGGGGAGATGCTGGCCGACATCGACATGGAGACGGTGGATTTCGGGCCCAACTACGACGGCTCCCTGGAGGAGCCCCTGGTCCTCCCGTCGCGCATCCCCAACCTGCTGGCCAACGGCAGCTCCGGCATCGCCGTGGGGATGAGCACCAACGTGCCCCCCCACAACCTGACCGAGCTGTGCGACGCCCTCGTCCTGCTGGCCCACAACCCCGGGGCCACGATCGAGGAGCTGATGGGGGTCCTGCCCGGCCCGGACTTCCCCACCGGTGCGTTCATCTACGGCACGAAGGGGATCCACGAGGCCTACCGGACCGGCCGGGGCACGATCCGGCTCCGCGCCCGGGCCCTGATCGAGCGCCACCCCCGCACGGCCCGGGAGGCGATCGTGGTCACCGAGCTGCCCTACACGGTGAACAAGGCGAAGCTCATCGAGGAGATCGCCGGCCTGGTGCGCGACAAGAAGATCGACGGCATCTCAGACCTGCGGGACGAGTCGGACCGGGACGGGATCCGGGTCGTGGTGGAGCTGAAGCGCGGCGAGGACGCCCGGATCGTGCTGAACCGGCTGTATAAGATGACCCGCATGGAGATCCCCTTCGGGATCAACCTGTTGGCCATTGTGGACCGCCAGCCCCGGGTGCTCACCATCAAGGAGGCCCTCCAGCACTACATCGATCACCGGCGGGAGGTGACGATCCGCCGGACCCATTTCCGGCTGCGCAAGGCCCGGGCCCGGGCCCACGTGCTCGAGGGGTTCAAGATCGCGCTCGACAACCTCGACACCGTGATCGCCCTGATCCGGGGCAGCGCCTCGCCGGCCGAGGCCCGGGCCGGGCTGATGGAGCGGTTCGGGCTCAGCGAGGAGCAGGCCAAGGCGATCCTGGAGCTGCGGCTGCACCGCCTGACCGGGCTGGAGCGGGACAAGATCCTGGAGGAGTACCGGGAGACCCTGCGCCTGATCGAGGAGCTGGAGGGGATCCTGGCCGACGACCGGAAGGTGCTCGGAATCCTGGTGGCCGAGTTCGAGGAGATCCGTGGCAAGTACGGCGACGAACGGCGCACCGAGATTGTGGCCCGGACCGAGGAGATCACCATCGAGGACCTGATCGCCGAGGAGGAGATGGTGGTCACCATCTCCCACGCCGGCTACATCAAGCGCAACCCGGTGTCGCTGTACCGGAGCCAGCGCCGGGGCGGTAAGGGCCGGATGGGCATGACCACCCGGGAGGAGGATTTCGTCGAGCACCTGTTCGTGGCCTCGACCCACTCCTACATCCTGTTCTTTAGCAACCGGGGCAAGGTGTACTGGCTCAAGGTCCACGAGATCCCCCAGGCGGGCGCGGCGGCCCGGGGCAAGGCCGTCGTGAACCTGCTGCCCATCGAGAGGGGCGAGACGATCTCGGCGTTCCTGCCGGTGCGGGAGTTCCAGGAGGGCTGGTACGTGCTCATGGTGACCCGTCGGGGCCTGGTGAAGAAGACGGACCTTCGGGCGTTCTCCAAGCCGTGGAGGACCCGGGGGATCCAGGCGATCACCCTGGACGAGGGCGACGACCTCATCGCCACCCGGATCACCGACGGCAACCAGGAGATCGTGCTGAGCACCCGGAACGGTCTGGCCATCCGGTTTTTGGAGAGTGAGATCCGGCCCACGGGCCGCACCAGCCGCGGGGTGAAGGGGATCGAGCTCGGCCCCGGCGACGAGCTGGTGGCGGTGGACGTGGTGCGGCCGGGCACCACCCTTCTCACCGTGACCGAGAAGGGGTTCGGCAAGCGCACCGCCTTGGAGGAGTACCGGCGCCAGAGCCGGGCCGGCAAAGGGATCATCACCATCAAGACCACCGAACGCAACGGGCCGGTGGTGGGGGTCCTGGCCGTGGAGGACGGGGACCAGGTGTTCCTGATCGCCAGCTCCGGAAAGATCATCCGAACCGGGGTGAGCGGTATCCCGGTGATCGGCCGTAACACCCAGGGCGTGAAGCTGATCGACATGGAGCTCGGCGAGACCGTGGCGGCCGTGGCCCGGGTGGTCGAGCGGGAGGACGAGCCCGAGAACGGCGAGCCGAAGGACGAGCCGCAACCGTAGCGCGGGCCGACAGAGCCCCCTCCCAACCACACAACGGCAGGTCGCCCCTTCGGTGGCCTGCCGTTGCCCATTGATACCGAGTTGCCATCCATAGGATACCCAGCCGGGGGCGGGGCAAGGGACCTGCCTCCGGCCGGGCGCGAAGCCAGGCTTGAGATTCGCCGCGCAGGCATGGGGCGGGGGAGCTGGCTTCATGACAACCCGTTGGAATCCGAACCCTTTCGCAGTCCAGACGCCGGAGGCACTGCGCGGCGAGCGAAGGGGCCGCGCCCGGCTCTCCGACAGGACCCTTGCCCCTCTGGGCAGGGGGGCAATAGATTTGAACGCGACTTGGTATGACCGCGCCGTTCGGCGAGATCCCCGTTCCCCGGGCGCGGGGCTGGTGGTCCGGTTCTTGCTTGCGTTCCGCTTCCCCGGGCCGTGACGGTTGTCAGCTCCAGTAGACCGCGAGGCGGCCTGTTTGCGAGGAAGTAACTTGAACCGATCCCCGCACAGTTTCCGCGGTGGGGCATGGGTTTCAGGAACCGGAATCCAGCGGCCAGGAGACAGGAAATCCCGAAAAGCAGTTTGGGTTTCCGGGGGGACTCTCTCGGGGCACCGAAGAGCCTTCTCCTTGTCCACCGACTTCTGAATTCTGGCCCCTGAAACCCATTGCCCCCGAGACCGTGAGGTGGCGCCAAAGAGGCGGGGCCATGCTTGGAACACTCTGGAATCAAGTAGGTTTTCATGCCTCCCAGCGTCCTAGCCTCCCAGCGTCCTAGCGGACGTTACTTGGAAGGCCGGTGGTCGTTACCGTATCGGTTTTGTCGGCACGCTTCGGAAACCCGAGGCTTGAACGGGGGCTTAGAAGAAAAAGAACTCGCTCTTCCTCAAGTGTGAGAACGGCCTATCCGATGGGTTTCTGTGTTTGGTGAGCCGAAAGTGGGGGAACCTTGACACAGTGAGACCCCTCCGATACGATCCGGCGGGACTTTTTCCGAGTTCCCTGCGGCCTGCCCTGGGCCGCGGAGGCCGCCGCCCGCCTTTGCCAGGAGCTCCGGATGGCACTGTGGAAACCCAAGAACCTGGTGGGCCTGGACATCGGAAGCCATTTCGTCAAGGCGGTGGAACTCCGGCACCATAAGGGCGGATACGACCTGACCAACCTGGGCGTGGCCCAGCTCCCTCCCGAAGCCATCGTCGACGGCGTGATCATGGACTCGGCCGTCGTGGTGGAGTCGATCCGCAGCTTGTTCTCTCACCTCAAAATCAGGAACAAGAGCGTCGCCACCTCGGTCTCCGGCCACTCTCTAATCGTAAAAAAGATCCAGCTTCCCCTCATGACGGAGGAGGAGCTGGAGGATCAGATTCAGTGGGAGGCGGAACAGTACATTCCGTTCGAGATCGAGGAGGTGAACGTAGATTTTCAGGTCCTCGGACCGGTTCTCGAGGAGGAGGGCCAGATGGAGGTCCTCCTCGTGGCGGTGAAGAAAGATATTATCAACGACTACGCCGCAGTGATCACCGAGGCCGGTCTCACCCCCCAGGTAGTGGATGTGGATGCGTTCGCCCTCGAGAACATCTTCGAGGTGAGCTACCCCGAGCACCTGGACAAGACGGTGGTGCTCGTGGACGTGGGTGCGAGCATCATGAACATCAATGTGCTCCGCAACGGGGTGAGCACTTTCACCCGGGACATCACCATGGGCGGCGCCAACTTCACCGAGGAGATCCAGAAGGAGCTCGGGGTGAGCTATGAAGAGGCCGAGGTTCTGAAGCTCGGCGGCCACGTGGGCACCCTGGGACCCCAGGATGCCTTGGAGGTGCTGCGGCTCACCACCGAGAACCTGGTGCTTGAGATCCAGCGGTCCTTGGATTTCTTCAGCGCCACCTCGGCCGAGGAGGAGATCGACGGGCTGTTCCTGTGCGGGGGGTCCTGCCGGATCCCGGGGTTGGCCGCCGCTGTGGAGGAACGGGTGGGGATAACGGTTGAGATCCTGAACCCGTTTCGGGGGATCCGCTGGTCCGAGAAGGGGTTCGACCCGGACTATCTCGAGGAGGTGGGGCCGGTGGCAGCCGTGGCCACGGGGCTCGCACTGCGGAGGATCGACGAGCGATGATCCGCATCAACCTGCTCCCGGTCCGCGCCGAACGGCGCCGGGAGGTGCTCCGGCGCCATGCCGTGATGGTGGCGGTTCTTGGGGTCGCGCTGGTGGGAGCCATCGTGGCGGTCGACTCCATGATCCGATCCGACATCGCCGAGGCCCGGCAGCGCATCGCCGCCCGGAAGGCCGAGATCGCTCGGCTGCAAAAAGTGATCGGAGAGGTCAAGGAGTTCCGGAAGAAGAAACGGGACCTGGAGGAGAAGCTGGAGGTCATCGCCCGCCTGGAGGAGCGCCAGAGGGGCCCGTCGCGGGTGCTCTATGAGATCGCCCGGTTGACCCCCCAGAAGATGTGGCTCGAGAGGCTCCGGGACTCCGGGGGAGCGATGACCCTCGAGGGTTACGCCATCGACAACCAGACCATCGCCCGGTTCATGACCGCTTTAGAGCGCAGCCCGTTGTTTCGCGGGGTGCGGCTCGAGGTGACCCGTCAGGTGAGCAAGGGAGGGGTCAATCTGAAGTCCTTCACGATCCAGACGACCATCGTGTACCCGAAGGCGGGGTGACCCATGGCGGCCGTGGTCGACACCTATCTGAAGTGGCCGGCAAGCCGAAAGGCCCTGCTGTGGGTGGGGTTCACCGTGCTCGTGGGGCTGGGCTACTACTTCCTGGGGTTCCAGCCCCGGCTCCGGGAGCTCCGGGACCTGGAGGACCGGTACGAGCGGCTCGGCCGGGAGCTTCGGGAGAACCAGGCCATCGCCGACAACCTCCCCCGGGTGAGGGAGGAGGTGCGGCGCCTGGACGAGAAGCTGGCCGAGGCCCTCCAGAAGCTCCCCAACCGGGAAGAGATCCCGGACCTGCTCCGGACCATCAGCGACCTGGGAAAGGACTCGGGTCTTGAGTTCCTGCTGTTCAAGCCGGGGGGGAGCCAGCCCAAGGACTTCTACGCCGAGGTTCCCCTGGAGATGCAGGTGCTCGGCCGCTACCACGACGTGGCGGTGTTTTTCGACAAGGTGGGACGCCTTCCCCGAATCGTCACGATCGTCTCCAGCGAGTTTGGAAACCCCAAGCCGGAGCCGGGGGGGATGAAGCTCACCGTGAGCTGTCGGGCTGTGACCTATAAGTTTCTGGAGCCCGGCGAGAAGGCGGCGGCGGACAAGAAGCGAAAGAAGAAGGGAGGGAAGCGGTGATCCCCCGGCGGGTGCGTCCGGCCTGGTGGGGGGTGGTCCTGGCCACGGCGCTCTGGGCCTGCGGAGGGGAGCCTCCGAGCAGCCCGGCTCCGGCCAAGGCCCCACCCGTGCGCAAGCCCGCGCCCAAGGCTCGGAAAGCGGCGACCCCCTCGGCGGCCGAAGAGGCTCCTGCGTTCGTGTACGATCCCGAAGGGCTGCGGGATCCGTTCCAGCCGTTCATCCGGATCGAGCCCGAGAAGAAGGAGAAAAAGCCTCCCGACGTGTTCGTACCCAAGACGCCCCTGCAGCGGTTCGCGGTGGAGGAGCTGCGGGTGGCCGGCATCGTGTGGGGGCCGGGGAAGCCGGCAAGGGCCCTGGTCGAAGCGCCGGACGGCAAGGGGTACGTGGTGCGGGTAGGAACCCTCGTGGGGGACCGGGGCGGGAAGATCGTTGCGATCCACCCGGACCGGGTGGTGGTGGAGGAACGGGTGGTGGACCTGCTGGGAGAGGTGCAGGCCCGGAGCGTGGACCTGCGGCTACACACTCCCGAGGATGAGGTGAGGCCATGAGCCAATCGACACGGCGCCCGAGCGCCTGGAAGACGGTGTGTGTGGCGGCCCTGGGGACCGCGTTGGCGGCGTGCGCCGCACCCCAGCCCCGTACCAGCGCCGAACCCCCGGCCCCGGCAGCTCCGGCGGCCGAGGCGCAACGGGTGCGCATCACCGGCCTGTCGATCTCCCCCCAGGACACGGGCGATCGGATCCATCTGGAGGCGGACGGCACCCCGGCCCACCGGCTGCGCGTGTCCGACGCGCCTCCCCGGGTTTCGCTGCGGCTCGACGGGGTGACCCTGGAGGGGGTCGCTCCCCGGGTGGACGTGGGCGACGGCGTGGTCGAGACCCTTGAGGCCCGGGCCCTGCCGGGAGGGGACGCGGAGATCACGGTGCGGCCGGCCGGGCCGGTGGAGGCCGTGGTCGAGCCGGTTTCCGGGGGCCTCGACCTGGTGGTGCGGTTGCGGGCCACCGGCTCCCGGACCGAGGCACCCTCCGGTGCTGAGGCGGTCCACGGGGTGGTGGAGCCGCTGGCCGAAAACCAAGGCCTTCGGTTCCGGTTTGGCAAGGAACCTACGAGCCTGGCCGCCTTCCTGCTCTCGGACGGCCGAAGGCTCGTGATCGACGCCGAGGGCGTATCCCTTCCGTCGGCCCAGATCACCAAGGACCTGGGGGGGCCGGTGGTGAGGGTGCGTCTGGGCCGCCAGGAGGGGCGCGTGCGTGCGGTGGTGGAGGCGAAGGCCCCATCGGTGTGGAAGGGGTACCGGCTCGAAAAGGTGCCGGAAGGGTTCGTTCTGAAGCTGCGTGAGGCCGGCGAGGCCCCGAAGCCCGAGCCGAAGGCGACTCCCCCTCCCGCCGCCCGGAAGGCCGAGGAGGCCCGGCCCGCCGCTGCCGAGACCCGGTGGGAAGGCCTGGCCGGCGGCGGTGAGGTGAGCGACCTGGGCTTCCGCCAGGACGCCGACTGGAGCCGGGTCGAGCTGGCGTTCACAAAGCCGGCACCCCACCGGGTGGTGGAGGCCGGCCCGGAGCGGATCGTGGTGGACGTCCCGGCCACGACCCTGCCCAAACGGTTCACCCGGGCCCTCGACACCTCGGCGTTTCCCGGCGCCGTCAAGCTGGTGGCCGCTTACCCCCGGGGCAGCGACACCCGGTTGGTGGTGGACCTGCGGAAACCCGCCCCGTTCCGGATCGAGCGGGACGCAACCCACCTGACCGTCCTGGTGGCGGGGGGGGCGGCCGCGCCGCCCGAGATCGGGGTGGCTGCTGTGCGGAGGGAAAAGGATCAGATCGTGCTCGTGGAGGGGAAGCCTGCCGGGGGCGAGGAGGTACGGGTCGGTGAGGAGACGGGCGGCCCGGTGTACACGGGTCGGCGGCTGTCGATGGACTTCGTGGATGCCGACATTCGGAACGTGCTGCGGCTGATCGGGGAGGTGAGCGGGCTGAACCTGGTGGCCGGGGACGACGTGCAGGGCAAAGTGACGGTGCGGCTGGTGGACGTGCCTTGGGACCAGGCCCTGGACGTGATCCTCAAGACCCGGGGGCTCGACAAGGTGCGCGAGGGCAACGTGATCCGGATCGCCCCTGCAGAGCGGCTCGCCCAGGAGCGGGCCCGGAGGTTCGAGCAGGAAAAGGCGGAGAAGGAGCAGGCTCCGCTGGTCACGGACATCGTGCCCGTGAACTACGCTTCGGCCCAGGAGCTGTCGGACAAGGTCAAGGCCGTGCTGTCGGACCGGGGCTCGGTCTCGGTGGACGAGCGGACCAACTCCATCCTGATCAAAGACGTGGCCAAGAGGCTCGAGGAGGCGCGGGATCTCGTCCGCCGGCTCGACACCCAGACCCCGCAGGTGCTGATCGAGGCCCGGATCGTGGAGGTGTCATCCACCTTCGCCAAGGACCTGGGGATCCAGTGGGGGGGACGGTTCGAGGCGAGCACCCGCACGGGCGCGGCCACCGACTGGGCGTTCCCCCACTCGATCGGGATCTCCGGAGACACGGGAGTGGGCAACTTCGCGGTGAACTTCCCGAGCGCCGGTGGTGCCGGCGGGCCGGGCGGGGCGTTGGCCCTCACGCTGGGCCACGTGAACGACGTGTTCTCCCTGGATCTTCGGCTCTCGGCCATCGAGACCTCGGGCAAGGGCCGGGTGATCTCGTCGCCCCGCGTGACCACCCTCGACAACAAAACGGCCGAGATCAGCCAGGGCGTGGAGATCCCGTTCACCACGGCCACCGAGGAGAAGATCGAGACCCAGTCCATCGAGTACAAGCTGAGGCTCAACGTGACCCCCCACGTCACGGCCGACCGGTCCATCATCATGAAGATCGACCTGTCCAAAGAGGACCCGTCCACAACGTTCCAGGCCGTGGACTCCCGGACCCCGGGCAAGGAGACCCGGGCGGCCACCACCGAGGTACTGGTGAAGGACGGGGAGACCACGGTGATCGGCGGGATCATCACGAACCGCCAGTCCAAGGTGGAGTCGGGGCTCCCCTGGCTGTCGAAGCTGCCGTTCGTAGGGTGGATGTTCAAGAGCAAGAACAACCGCTTGGACAAGACCGAGCTGATCATCTTCATCACCCCGAAGATCGTGAACCCGCCGGTCCTGGAGACGGCGGCCCAAGGCCCGTGATGGGGATGCGCTACCGTACGGCCGGGGAGTCCCACGGGCCCGTCCTGATCGCGGTGGTGGAGGGGGTGCCGGCGGGCCTGGCCCTGGACCCGGCCGAGGTCGATCGGGACCTGGCTCGGCGCCAGGGCGGCTACGGCCGGGGCGGCCGCATGAAGATCGAGGCCGATCGGGTGGAGATCCTGGCCGGGGTGCGCTGGGGAACGACCACGGGAGCCCCTGTGGTGCTCGCCGTGCGGAACCGAGACTGGGCCAACTGGCAGGAGGGCATGAGCCCGTCCCCGGAGCACACGGGCTCGATCCCGCCGGTGACCCGGGTGCGACCGGGCCATGCCGACCTGCCCGGTGCGCTCAAGCACGACCTGGACGACGCCCGCAACGTGCTGGAGCGCGCCAGTGCCCGGGAGACCGCGGCCAGGGTGGCGGCCGGGGGGGTGGCCAAGGCCCTCCTCGCCGAGGTCGGGATCCGGGTCGGGTCGTTCGTCACCTCGGTGGGGCCGGTGGAGGCGGCGTGGGAGGACCCCTTCCCCGAGCTCCACGCCCGGGCGGAGACGGCTCGGATCCGGATGCCGGACCCGCACGCGGACGAGGCTGCCTGCCGAGCCGTGGACCGAGCCCGGGCCGCCGGAGACACCCTGGGGGGCACGTTCGTGGTGTTCGCCACCGGTGCTCCGGTGGGGCTGGGGACCCACGTGGTGCCCGAGGGCCGGCTGGACGCCCGGCTCGCGGCCGCGTTCCTCGCCATCCCGGCAATCAAGGGGTTCGAGGTGGGCATGGGGTTTGAGGGCGCCCGGCTTCCGGGGAGCCGGGTCCACGACGAGATCCTGCCGGGCGGGCCCGGAGACGGCCGGCGGGGAGGAGTTCGGCGGCCGACGAACCGGGCCGGCGGGATCGAAGGGGGCATCACCAACGGTGAGGACGTGTGGGTGCGGGCGGCGATGAAGCCCATCCCCACCCTGATGCGGCCGTTGCGCACGGTGGACCTGACCACGGGCCAACCCTTGGAGGCCTCGACCGAGCGCAGCGATGTGTGCGCCGTGGCAGCGGCGAGCGTGGTGGGCGAGGCCGTGCTGGCCTTCGAGCTGGCCCGGGCGGTCGTCGAGAAGTTCGGGGGGGACACCGTGGCCGATCTCAAGGGGGGGCTCGAGTCCTACCTCGACCGGATCAATCGGCGGTGGGCCGGAACATCGTCCTGACCGGGTTCATGGCCGCGGGCAAGTCGGCCGTGGGACGCCGGGTGGCGCAACGCCTGGGCTGGGGGTTCGTGGACCTGGACGCCGAGATCGAGCGGGCCGCGGGCCGCTCGATCTCGGAGATCTTCTCCGGGGAGGGGGAAGAGGGGTTTCGACGATGGGAGGTCGAGGCCCTGGCCCGGGTGCTCGGGGAGACCCGGCGGGTGATCGCCACCGGAGGCGGGGTGCTGCTGCGGGAGGAGAACCGAAGGCTTCTGCAGGACCACGTGGTGATCAATCTGCGGGTGAGCGCTGACGAGGCGGTGGCCCGGGCGGCAGCGAGCTCGACCCCGCGCCCCTTGCTGCGCGGCTCGGACCCGCTGGGGCGAGCCCGGGAGCTCTTGGCCCGACGGGCGGTCCTGTACGATGCCGTGACGATCCAGGTGGAGACCGAGGGCCGGCCGCTTCCCGAGGTGGTCGAAGAGGTGTGGCAGCGGGTGCGCCAGGAGATGGGGCCGTGAGGACCCTGCGGGTGGGGCTGGAGGAGAGGGCCTACCCGGTCCTGGTGGGGTCGGGCCTGCTGGACCGCCTGGCCGACCTGGAGCCGGCCCGGAGCCTGTTGGCCGGGCGACGAATCTTTTTGGTGACCGACCGCACGGTCGGGAGGCTGTGGGCCGAGGCGGCCGAGGGGGCGCTCGTGGGGGCGGGGGCGACGCTCCTGGAGCGGTTCGCCATGGAGCCGGGCGAGGGGCACAAGACCCTGGAGACCGCGGCCGCCCTGTGGGACGCCCTCCTGGCCGCCGGGATCGAGCGGCAGGACCTGGTCGTGGCCCTCGGGGGCGGCGTGGTGGGGGACGTGGCCGGGTTCGCGGCCGCCACCGTCCTCCGGGGCGTCGGGTTCGTCCAGATCCCCACCACCCTCCTGGCCATGGTGGACTCGAGCGTGGGGGGAAAGACCGGCATCGACCACCCCCGGGGCAAGAACCTGATCGGCGCGTTCCACCAACCCCGGCTCGTGGTGGCCGACCCGGCCCTCCTCTCCACCCTGCCCCGGCGGGAGGTTCTGTCGGGCCTGGCCGAGGTGGTGAAGGCGGGGCTCATCGGCGACCCGGCGTTGTTCGAGCTCCTGGAGACCGCCGGGCCGGATCTGGTGGAGGACGCCGAGGCCCTGGAGGAGGCGGTGGCCCGGGCCGTGGCCCTCAAGGCCCGGGTGGTGGCGGCGGACGAGCGCGAGGCCGGGGAGCGGGCCGTTCTCAACCTCGGCCATACCTTCGGCCACGCCGTGGAGACGGCGGCAGGGTATGGGACCTACACCCACGGAGAGGCCGTGGCCATGGGGCTCGGGTTCGCGGCCCGCCTCTCCGAGCGGCTGGGGCTGCTGGCGGCCCCCCAGGCGAAACGGATTGGGGCGCTTCTGCGGGCGTGGGGGTACCGGTTAAGGCCCGAAGGGGTTTCGGTCGAAACGATCCGTACGGCGCTTCGCCACGACAAGAAGAGCCGGGGCGGCGAGCCTCGGTGGGTGCTTCTCAGTGCCATCGGCCGGGCCGAGTGGGGGCGCCAGGTGCCTGCCGACCTGCTCGCCGACCTGCTCGCGGAGACGGTACACGAGCCATGACCATCCCAAGGCGTTTCCTCCGGCCTCTTCTTCCCCTGCTGCTCGCCGCGGTCGCGGCCTGCGGGGTCGAGGAGTACAATCCCGGCCCGGCCCAGCCCGGCCCGGCCGCCCCGGAGGTCTCGGTCCCGGTGGTGGACGAGTCGAGCGTCACCGGCGTGGACCTGGCGACCAGCGTGGAGTACGACGCCGGAACGGGCGAGGTCAGGGTGTTCGCCCGGGTCGAGGACCAGAACGGGGATCCATTGTTCGACCTCGGGCCCGAGAACTTCGCGATCATCCTGAACCCCGGCACGGCTCCCCGGCCGATCGAGCAAGACGATGTGACGGTCTCTTTGGCCTCGTCGGATGCCAGTGTCGTGGCTCTGGTGATCGACTCCAGCGGCTCCATGGGGGCCGAAACCGAGACCGGTCAGACCCGGATGCAGGTAGCCAAGGAGGCGGCCAAGCTGTTCGTGGGCCTGATGGCGACGGACGACCTGGTGGCTGTGGTGGACTTCGATGACGAGGCCCGGATCCTCCAGCAATTGACCAGCGACCAAACCGTCCTCGAGGAGACCATCGACGGGTTCACGGCCAGCGGCGCCACCAACCTGGGGGGCGCCCTGATCGAGGCGGTGCGGGCGGTGGGCACCCGGCCGGGTCGGCGGGCCGTGGTGCTGCTGACCGACGGCGACGACACCGTGGACTCTGTGGCGGGGGGGCCCGATGTCTGGATGCAGGACTCCACCAGCACGCGCTACCAGGGGCTCCAGTTGGCGAAGGAGCGGGAGCTGGTGGTGTTCACGGTGGGCTTGGGGGGGGACCTCAGCGACACCGGCAAGGCCGATCTCCAGACCTTTGCCGAGGAGACCGGGGGGGAGTTCTTCGAGGCGGTGACTGCATCGAGTTTGCTGACGGCGTTCGGGGTGACGATCCCCCAGCGCATCGAGGCCCTGTCCCCCATCGACACGCTCGAGCTTGCGTTTCCCAACCCGTTCACCTTGCCCGGAACGCTCTCGTCCTTGGACGTTCCGTTCGTGACCAGTGTGACCTACGCAAACCAGAACGGTACGCTTCGGGCGGTGTTCTCCGGCACCTACACCGTGACCCGCCCGTGACCGGCAACCGGGAGAAACCCACGATGCGAACCCTGTACACAGCCCTGGTCGTGCTGGCCGTGGTCGCCCTCGGGCTCGGCGGGTGCGGAAGTGCCAACGACTTCCAGGCCGGAAACCTGTTGACCGTGGAGAAGGTGGCGGACTCCGCGGGAAGCACCGCGCCGGTGTTCGCAGCCGTGGAGAAGACGGACGACTCGGGCAAGGACGGGGAACTGGGCACGGACGACGAAGGGGAGGGGGACGGAATCCCCAACGAGCCCATTGCCAACGTGGAGGCACGGCTTTCCAATGACATGGGCACGATCACGTTTCGGAACGAGACCCGCCCCGGGGTGGAAGAGGGCCGGCCCCTGCTGGTCTATCGGGTGGATCTGACCTACGTGGACAAGTACGGCCGCTCCCACGACTACGCCCCCACCCGGTCCGAGTTTCCCACCGTGGAGGTGCCGGCCGACGGCACGGCGGACGTGGATGTGACCTTGGTCCCGGTGGAGATGAAGCTGAACGGGCTTCGGGAAGCGATCCTGTTCGAGACCGACCCCACCGAACGGGAGGCGGTTCGCCAATGGACCATCTACGTGGACGCGTACGCCAAGGACGTCTTGAACGACGACGACGTGCACGCACGTGGATCCATCACCGTGCGGTTCATCAACCCCATCGTGGAAGATCTGATCGTGGAAGATCTCGCCACGCAGTAAGTACCAGGGGACCCCCGAATCTCCGCGGAGGAACTTTCATGCGCGTGCAGCGCTCCTTTCGCTTGGTTCTCGTCTTCGCCCTCGCGGCCTGTTTCCTGATGCTGGCGGGATGCGGCTCCGAGGACAGCGGCGGCCCTCCGCCAGCCCCTTCCGCCCCGACAACGACGGGGGGGGGAGCGGACGGGGGGGAGACCGGGGGCTCCACCTCGGGCCGTGCCACCGTGGCCGCGTCGGCGTCTGTGGAGCGGTTCACCGCAGGGGACGCGACCGGCGCCACGATCACGGCCGCGGTAAAGGATGCCTCTGGGGACCCCCTCGAGGGGGTAGAGGTGTCCTTCACCACGGATCTGGGCGTGCTGGACGGAGGAACCTCGTCTGCCACGAAGACGACCGGCTCGGACGGTACGGCCTCGGTGGTGCTCTCGGCGACCGAGGCGGGATCGGCTCGGGTCCGGGCTACGGCCGAGGGTCTCACCCGGAGCGTGACCGTGACCGTCGAGCCGGGGGCGGTGGCCTCGTTGACGTTGTCGGCCGACGCCTCCACGGCCACGGCTGACGGGGCGAGCACGGTGCAGCTGACCGCCACGGCGAAGGATGCTTACGGGAACCTGAGTGCCACCGGGTCGGTGGTCTTTTCAGTTGATCTCGGCACGTTCGAGGGGACCAACGGGGCCCAGTCGACCACGGCACCGCTCGTCAACGGGGTGGCGACGGCTACCCTGGTGGCCCCGACCTCGGCGGGCACCGCCACCGTGAGCGCGAAGGCCGACAACGACACCACGGACACGGCGGACGACGTGGCGGCCACGGATCTGGAGATCGAGTTTACCACGGCTCCCCCTGCAGAGTTGGGGACCTACGTGTTGGAGGGCTCGGGCGCCGAGTTCGGGGCTGGGGAGTGCGCCCTGTTCACATTGACCGCGAGTGACGCGAACGGATCGGCGATCCGTGGCGAGGCGGTAACTTTTACCACGGACGGAGGGGCTCTGTTCCTGGACGGCTGTGAGAGCACCGGCGGGGCCGCGTCGGTGAGTACGGCCACGGATTCGTCCGGCAAGGCAAGGGTCTACCTTCGGGTGCCGACCGTGGCGGGGACGGTCTTCGTGTCGGCGGCCAGTGCGGAGATCGGTGGTTTCGACCGGACCTCGGTGACGGTGGTCGCTGGGGCTCCGGATGCGGGTGGGATCTCGATCCGGCTGCTCCCGGCGAATCTCACCGCGGACGGGACGGGGGAGGCCCAGGGCACCGTGGAGGTCCGGGACGCCTATGGTAACCCCGTGGACACCACGGTCAATTTGGCGGTCACGGACACGTCTGGCAACGTGGAGCCGAGCCTTGGCTTGGTGTCTCCCGCCCAGATCACGGTGTCAGGCGGGGTGGGAACCTTTACCTACACGGCGGGAACCACCTCGGGCACCGCGCGGATCACCGCCACAACGCCCAACGAGGTGACCGCCTTGGCGGAGGTAACCTTGATCGGCGTGCCGGTGGGATCCGTGACATTGAGCACCTCCGAGTCCTCGTTGGTGGCTGACGGGGACTCGCTGGTCACCCTGACCGCCCAGGTTGCGGACGAGGGAGGCAATCCCGTGGCTGCGGGCACCACCGTGTCCTTCTCGACGGACCTGGGCTCGTTGGTCGATGCCGACGGCGCCACGGTTTCGACCGCTGACACCGATGCGCTCGGACGGGCGGTGGTGTATCTGAAGGCCGGCACCCAGCTGGGCGCTGCCACCGTGAAGGCGACCGCGGGAGGGGTGACGGACACGACCTCCGTGGCTCTGGTGCCGGGCCCGGCGGACAAGATTCTGATCCTGGCGAGCCCGACGGCCCTGGTTGCGGACGGGAGCCAGACGAGCACGCTACGGGTGGTGGTGCTGGATGCCGACAACCACCGTGTGGTCGACGGGACCGGGGCTGTGCTCGATGTGTCGACAGACGCGACAGGAAGCCCGGAGGGCTTCCTGTCCTCCTACTCCGTCACAACCACGGACGGCGAGTTCTCGGTGACCTATACGGCCCCGGCAGGAGCAGGGGACGGAGCCGCCAGGGTATCGGTCCAGGTGAGTACCGTCACCGAGGGGGTGGATCTGACGTTGTCGGACGAGGCCGTGGGGTCGGTTTCTCTCGAGCTGGGCAGTACCTCTCTCACGGCCGACGGCGTCTCGTCCACAACCGTGGACGTTAGGGTGTTGAACACGTTGGGGCAGCCGGTGGCCGACGGCACGGCGGTGACGCTGACCGCCACGTCGGGCTCTTTCGTGCCTGCGGGACCGTACACCACGGTGAACGGGGGGGTGTCGGTGTCGTACGTGGCGGGCTCGTCGGCAGGCCCGGTGGTGATCACGGCTAGTACGGGTGGGGTGTCCCAGAGCGCCTCCCTGACGTTGGCGTCCGGGCCTGTCGCATCCGTGACCATTACCCCCAGCTTGAGCCGGATCCCTCCCGACGGGACGACCCCTTCCGTGCTGACGGTCTCGGCGAAGGACTCCCAGGGGAACCCAGTGGATGCCACGGTGAGCCTGAGCACCACGCTGGGAGTGCTGTGGACCGACGATCCCACGTCGCCGGTGTCGTCGGTGACGTTGGTCAACGGCGAGGGCACGGTGAGGCTGACGGCGGACGAGAACGGCACCGCTACGGTCTCTGCGTCGGTGGACGGGGTGCTCTCCACCGAGGAGGTGGAGGTGGGGTTCACCTCGAGCGGCGACCCGGCCAACATCCTGCTCAGCCTCAGCCAGGAGACGGTGAGCGTGGCCGGGGTCGGCGAGGACGAGGTGGCCACGCTCAACATCACCGTGGTGGACGAGGGGGGAAATCCGATCACCGATTCGCCGAACAACGTGACGGTCGAGATCGTGGAGGGGCCCAACGGCGGCGAGGAGATCGCGGGGGCGGCCCTGGGAAGCTCCGCGACCCTGAGCACGACGAACGGCCGGGTGTCGGCGGACTTCCGGAGCGGGACGGTCCCGGGCACGGTCCGGATCCGGGTGACGGTGGGCTCGCTGACGGCGACCTCGCCCAGGATTACGGTGGTGGCAGGCCCGCCCTTCAGCGTGACGTTGGGCCGATCCAACGCGATTCAGGACAACGGGAACGGGACGCTGTCCCACGACTACTTTGCCCTGGTGTCCGACCAGTACGGCAATGCCGTGGCCGACGGTACCGCGGTGTACTTCGGCCAGGTGTACAACGCCAAGGCCAGCGGAAGCACCGGCGAGATCCAGGCCGGGGCGGACGACTTCGAAGACTCCTCTGCCGGTTTTTCGGCGGCGGGCGTGGAGGCGGGGGATACTCTGATCGTTCTCTCCGGCGCGGCCAAAGGGGGCTACGTGGTGGAAAGCGTCGTCTCCTCCACGGTGCTGGACCTGTTCTCGACACTGTCGGCGAGCGACACGGGGGTCTCCTATGTGGTGGGCAACCAGGCCGGGGGGGGGACGCTCGCTTCGCTCACCTCGACCACCGACGGAAAGGCCACGGTGACCATGATCTACCCTGGGAGCCTCGTGAACGACCCGGTGTGGGTTTACGCGGAGACTGCGGGGCGCACGGTGGGTGATGCGAGCAGGTACTCCCTCTCGTGGGTGGCCCCTACGCTGGTGACCGTGATCGGCCCGGATGAGGGTAACGCCGGGGAGGTGCTGGATTTCACGGTCCAGGTGACGGACAGCGCCTCGCCGGCGCATTACTTCGTCGAGAGCCTGGCCCTCACCGTGTCGGCGACGGACGGGACCCTGAGCAAGACCACCCTCACCACGGACGCGGCGGGAACCGATACGTTCACCTGGACGGTGCCGGCTGGGGCCGCTTCGGGGGACTCGTTCACGATCACGGTCATCGCCTCGGACGGAACCCTGACCACCCACGACGTAACGGTTCCGTAGCTGCGATGGGGCTTCCCGAGCGCTTGAGCCGGTTTCGTGAGGAGGGCTGGGAACCCCTGGCTCCCCTGTGGATCGAGCCCCTCCCCCCCGAGGAGGCGCTGGAGGAGCTCCGGGGCCGGGAGGGGGCGGTGTTCCGGATCCAGGAGGCCCGGTTCCTGGGGATGCTGGGACGATCCCGCGAGGCCCGGGCTGTCCTGGAGGGGCTGGGGGGGCCGTTACCCCCCGGGCTGGCGGTGCTTCGCCGGGCCGTGGCCGCCGAGCTAGGGGACGAGGTAGCCGAGGCCCAGGAGGAGGCCTGCGACGAGGCGGAGGAGCCCCCCATGGCCTCGAAGACCCTGGCCGAGATCCACGCGCGCCAGGGGGACGTGGAGGGGGCGGTGGCGATCTACCGGGAGGTGTTGGCCCGGGATCCGGACGACGTGGAGGCCCGGGAACGCCTCCGGCAGCTGCTGGGCACGGCGGAGGAGCCCCCACCGAGCGGGGCGGCGGGTCGGTTGGCCGAATGGCTGGAACGCGTGCGGGCCTGGCGGAGGGTGTTGGGTGTCTGATCTGGACAGGGCCTTGCAGGACCTGTGCGGGCGGCTCGGCGGGGTGCGGGCCGCCGTGGTGATGGAGAGCTCCGGGATCGAGGTGGCCGCGTGGGGAGAAGCCGACTTCGAGACCGTTGCCGCGGAGCTGGCCGAGCTGTGGTCCGCGGCGGCTCGGGCCGAGAGCGTGGGGCCGGGACTGAGGAGCATGGTGCTCGAAGCCGACGGCGAGGTGTGGACCCTCACGGCCGTGGGGGAGGGGTATGTGGTGGCCATTCTCACGGGCCAGGGTGTGCCCCCCGGCAAGATCCGGTTCCACGCGGGGGAGTGGGCCCGGGCCCTGCGGGAGGAGTTCACGTGAACGTCCTCGTGGTCCACGGGCCCAACCTGAACCTGCTGGGGACCCGGGAGCCCGGCACTTACGGCGCCGACTCCCTCGACGCGATCGAGACCCGGCTCCGGAGCCTGGCCGGTGAGCTGGGGGTGGCTTTGGAGTGCTTCCAGTCGAACCACGAGGGCGCCCTGGTGGATCGGATCCAGCAGGCCCGTGGGTGGGCGGACGGGATCCTGATCAATCCGGCCGCCTACACCCACACCAGCGTGGCCCTGCGCGACGCCCTGTTGGCCGTGACTGTCCCCTTCGTCGAGGTGCACCTCTCCAACGTGTACGCGCGCGAGCCCTTCCGGCACCGGTCCCTCCTGGCCGATCGGGCTGCCGGGGTCGTCATGGGGTTCGGCGCCGAGAGCTATCTGTTGGGGCTTCGGGGACTCGTGGCCCACCTCCGGACCGGCTGATCTTGCCCCCATCCGGCCTGCCGCGTACATTCGTTCACGGTCTCCCCGCAAGGTCGTCGCCCCCCCAGGTACCCTCGAAGCCCGTTCGGGCCCTGCACGGGGCTGGGGGAAGAAACTAGAAACTAGAGATTGGAAACTAGAAAAATCTTAGGGACCTCGGCCCGTGAGGCGGGAGACCGTTCCACCAGGCCCCATGCCCCCGGCTCCGATGCCGAGTCGAGCTTTCGACCGACGCCCAACGCCCAACGACTGACGACCAACGACCGAAGTTACCGGAAAGGAGCGACCATGCACTTGCCGCCCGAGCTGCTGTATCACCCGGAGCACACCTGGGCCCGGATCGACGGCGACGTGGCCACAGTGGGCATCACGGACTTCGCCCAGAAGGAGTTGGGCGACGTGGTGTACGTGGAGCTGCCGGAGACGGGCCGTGCCCTGTCGGTGGGTGAGGTGTTCGGAACCGTGGAGTCCACCAAGTCCGTTTCCGAGCTCTACAGCCCGGTTGCCGGCGAGGTGGTGGAGGTCAACGCCGAGCTGGAGGACGCGCCCGAGCGCATCAACGAGGACCCCTACGGGGTGGGCTGGATGATCCGGGTGAGGCTCTCCCCGGACTTCGAACGGTCGGTGCTGCTCGGGGCCGACGCCTACCGGGCCCGGGTGGAGGGGTAACCGCTCCCATGGCCATCGACCGCGACAAGGTCGCCCGAAACGCCCTCCGGTACATCCAGAAGGGACAGTACGAGAAGGCGGCGGCCGAGTATCGCAAGCTGCTCGCCCTCGATCCCCGCGACATGCGGGCCCGCCTCCGGCTCGTGGAGCTGTACGGCCGGATGGGAAAGCGCCAGGAGGTGGTGGAGGAGAGCGAGCGGGTGGCCGAGGCGTACGCCGACCAGGGATTCTACCTGAAGGCGATCGCGGTCTACAAGCAGGCGGTGCGTCACGATCCCCAGAACCCGGCCCTGTGGCGGGCCATGGGGGAGCTCTACACCAAGCAGGGCCTGGTGGGGGACGCCCTGGCCTCGTTCAAGAAGGCGGTGGAGATCCTGCGGGCCCAGGACCTCACCGCCGAGGCTCAGGAGCTGCTGTCGCGCATGGAGCAGATGGCCCCGGACAACGCGGCCATCAAGGTGCACCTGGCGGAGATGTACCTGGACGAGGGCCGAACCGAGGCCTTCGAGGAGGAGGTCGGGAAGCTGGCCCTCCAGCTCCGGGGCGAGGGTCGGAACCGCAAGCTCCTCCAGATCCTGGAGGGGTTCTACGAGCGTTCGGGAAAATCGCCGGTGGTGGCTCGGAGGCTTGCCGAGCTCCTGGTGGACCTGGGTGAGGAGGAGCGGGCCCTGGAGGTGATCCGGGAGGGCTTGAGGGCCGAGCCGGGCGACCGGGACCTGCGGCTTTTGGCGCTACGGGCCTACCTGGTGCTCGGTCAGCTGGTGGAGGCTCGGAAGGTGGCCCTGGGGCTATACGAGGAGGACCCCGAGGACCTGTTCCTGCTCGAGCAGCTGGCAGCCATTGCCCGGGCGAGGAGGGACCGGGCGGAGCTGGCCCAGGCGTACCGGACCATGGCCAAGGTGTACGGCCGGCGGGGCCTCGAGGACAAGGAGGCGTTCTGCTACCGGAAGGTGCTGGAGATCGACCCAGAGGACGCCGAGGCCCGGCTGGCCCTGGGCGAGGTCCTCGAGGCGGCGCCGACCGAGGTCCCGGAGCCGGCGTGGGAAGGGGCGCCGGAGCCGGTGGAGGGGCTGGCCGGGGCCGAGGGCCCGGATCCTCTCGAGGACGAGGTGCTGGAGGCGGAGCTCTATCTCAAGTACGGCATGGACGAGCAGGCCGAGGCCAAGCTCCGGTCCCTGGTGGACCGGGCTCCCGGCCGGATCGACCTACGGCAGAAGCTCCGGGACGTGTGCGAGCGAAGGGGGGACCGGGAGGGATGGGTGCGCGAGCAGCTCCACATCGCGGAGCTGCTGCTCCAGGATCGGCGCCAGAACGAGGCCCTGCGGGCCTACCAGGCCGTGCTCGAGGTGGACCCGGGAAACGCCGAGGCTCGAAACGCCGTCCAGTACCTGAAGCCCAGTGCCTTGCCCACGAGGCCCCAGGACGTGGAGATCGAGATCGACGCCTCTGCCATCGAGTTCGTCCACGGCGAGGAGGGGGAGCGAGTCGTTCGTCGGGGCGCTCGGGAGGCCACGGAGGCTGCGTCGGACGACCTGCGGGAGGGGCTGGCCGAGGCGGAGTTTCTGGAGGCCCAAGGGCGGCGGGACGAGGCGGTGGAGGTGCTGCTTCGTCTTGGGGAGCGGTTCCCCGACTCGCCCCACGTGCCGGCCCGCTTGGAGTCCCTGGGCTGGAGCCCGTCGGCCAAGGGCGAGTCCGTGGACCTGCAGGCCGAGGTGATGGAGGAAGGGGGGCTGCGGTTCGAGGGCTTTGAGGACTTCGAGGTCTCGGAGCTCGACGACATCGTGAGCGAGTTCAAAGCGGGTGTCGCCGAGAAGCTCGAGGAAGGGGACTTTGAGACCCACTACGACCTGGGCACGGCGTACCGGGAGATGGGGTTGGTGAACGAGGCCCTGGAGGAGTTCCGCATCGCGGCCCGCTCCCCGGAGAAGGCCCGGGAGGCCTACGCCGCTATGGCAGGCCTGTACCGGGAGCAGGGGAGTCGGGCGGACGCCCGCTCGGCGCTGAAGATGGCCCTGGCCGTGCCGTCGAACGTGCCGGAGGACCGGGCAGCCATCCTCTACGAGCTCGCCGACCTCTCCGAGGAGGAGGGCGACCTGGAGGGGGCCCTGCGCCACTTCGAGAAGGCCGAGGCCGAGGCTCCCGGCTTCCGGGACGTGGCCAGCCGCCTTCGCAGGCTCCGCAGCCTCCGGGCCCGGGAGGAGGGGTAGGCCGTGTGGCAAGGGCTTGGGCTCCGGCGGGATCCGTTCGGTCCGGTCGCGGACGGGGGGCTGTTCTGGGACACCCCGGAGCGGGAGGCCGTGCGCTCTCGCGCGGCCGAGGCCCTGGAAAGCGGGCGAGGCGTGGCGCTGGTGGGGCCCGAGGGTTGCGGGCGTGACACCTTGCTGGCTCGGATCGCGGCCGAGGCCCTGGGCCGGGGGAGCCCCGTGCTGTGGGTGGAGCCGGGCCCGGACTTCCTGGCGTCGGCCGTGGAGGCGACGGGCGCGGAGCCGTCTGCCACGGCGGACGAGGCGGCTCGGGTCGTGTACGAGGCCGTGCTGGAGCGGTTCGTCGAACGGGGCGCGGTGCTGGTGGCCGTGGAGGGCCGGCCCGGCCCGGACGCCCTGGCCGAGCTGGAGGCGCTCGCGGCGCTCCGGGTGGCCGGCCGGCCCCTGGCGCTGCCCCTGTGGGTGGGCGACGGGTCCGCAGGCCCCCCTGCCGAGATCGTGCCCGTGCCCCGGCCGTCCCGGGAGGACCTGCGGGCGTTTCTGTTCCACCGCCTGGCCGCGGTGGGCGGCCCGGATCTCCTGTCGTTCTCCCAGCTCGATCGGCTGGCGTCCCAGGCCCGGGGGCTGGGCGACGCGCTTCGCCTGGGCCGGCAGTCCCTCAAGATCCTCACCTTCGGGAGGGGCGCAGGGCCGGAGCAGAAGCGCTCCAACCCGGCCGGTTTCGCCCCGGAATCCGAGGGCGAGGTGGAGGAGCTGCTGTCGACCCTGGAGCCCGAGGGACCAGGCCCCTGAGACGAGTTTTCCACCCCAGGAAGCGGTTTTGACTCTCCCCCAGGCGGGTGTTAGCATGACCGGTCCGGCGGAGTCTGGGAGCTTGGGTTCCCGACTCCGGGCCGCCGGCCGACCCTTCCCGCCCGCCGTGGCCGTTCCCCGAGAGGACCCCAACGACCCCCACCCCCGCCGCCCCCGGCGGCGGCCGGAGCCAGACCATGTTCCAAACCGTACTGACCAAGATCTTCGGGAGCAAGAACGATCGAGAGCTCAAGCGCATCCGTCCCACGGTTGAGCGGATCAACGAGCTCGAGCCCCGGTTCCAGGCTCTCAGCGACGACGAGCTCAAGGCCATGACCCCCCGGTTCAAGGAACGCCTCGAGGCCGGCGAGCCCCTGGACGACCTGCTGCCCGAGGCGTTCGCCACGGTGCGCGAGGCGGCACGTCGGGTGCTGGGCATGCGCCACTTCGACGTACAGCTGATCGGCGGCGTCGTCCTACACGAGGGCAAGATCGCCGAGATGAAGACCGGTGAGGGGAAGACCCTGGTGGCCACCCTTCCCGTGTACCTGAACGCCCTCACCGGCCGGGGGGTCCACGTGGTTACGGTGAACGACTACCTGGCCCGCCGCGACGCCGAGTGGATGGGCGAGGTGTACCGGTTCCTGGGGATGAGCGTGGGCATCATCGTCCACGGCCTCAACGACGCCGAGCGCCGGGAGGCCTACGGGGCCGACATCACTTACGGCACCAACAACGAGTTCGGGTTCGACTACCTGCGCGACAACATGAAGTTCCGGCTCGAAGATTACGTGCAGCGCGAGTTTCACTACGCCATCGTGGACGAGGTGGACTCGATCCTGATCGACGAGGCCCGCACCCCCTTGATCATATCCGGTCCGTCCGAGGACTCCACCGAGAAGTACTACGTGATCGACAAGATCATTCCCCACCTGCGCAAGGCCCACGCCGAGGACGGGAGCGACGGCGACTACACGGTGGACGAGAAGCTCAAGCAGGTGATCCTGACCGAGCAGGGCGTCACCAAGGTGGAGAAGCTCCTGGGAATCGAGAATCTGTACGACCCCCGGGAGATCGAGACCCTCCACCACGTGAACCAGGCCCTGAGGGCCCACGTGATGTTCAAGCGCGACGTGGACTACGTGGTCAAGGACGGCAAGGTCATCATCGTGGACGAGTTCACCGGCCGTCTCATGCCCGGCCGACGCTGGAGCGACGGTCTCCACCAGGCCATCGAGGCCAAGGAAGGGGTGAAGATCGAGAGCGAGAACCAGACGCTTGCCACGGTCACGTTCCAGAACTACTTCCGCATGTACGAGAAGCTGGCCGGCATGACCGGTACGGCCGACACCGAAGCGGTGGAGTTCCGGGAGATCTACGACCTGGACGTGGTGGTGGTCCCCACGAACAGGCCGATGATCCGCCAGGACCACGGCGACGTGGTCTACCGGACCAAGAAGGAGAAGTTCGAGGCCGTGGTGGCCGAGATCGAGGAGTGCCATCGCCGGGGCCAGCCGGTACTGGTGGGCACGATCTCCATCGAGGACTCGGAGAAGCTCTCGCGTATGCTCAAACGCCGAGGCGTGCCCCACCACGTGCTCAACGCCAAGTACCACGAAAAAGAGGCCGAGATCGTGGCGCAGGCCGGTCGCAAGGGCGCGGTCACCATCTCCACGAACATGGCGGGCCGGGGCACCGACATCATGCTCGGAGGCAACCCGGTGTTTCTGGCCAGGGCCGAGGCCGACCCCAGCGAGGATCCCGAGGGGTACGAGGCCTCTCTGGAGAAGTACAAAGAGATCTGCGCCCGGGAGAAGGAGGAGGTGATCGCCCTCGGTGGCCTGCACATCATCGGCACCGAGCGCCACGAGAGCCGGCGGATCGACAACCAGCTCCGGGGCCGGGCCGGCCGGCAGGGGGACCCGGGATCGACCCGGTTCTACGTGAGCCTCGAGGACGACCTGATGCGGATCTTCGGGTCAGAGCGGATCTCGGGGCTGCTGACCAAGCTGGGGCTCCAGGAGGGCGAGGACATCCAGCACCCCTGGATCACCAAGGCCATCGAAAACGCCCAGAAGAAGGTCGAGGCCCACAACTTCGACATCCGCAAGCACCTTCTGGAGTACGACGACGTCATGAACAAGCAGCGGGAGGCCATCTACCGGTGGCGCCGGGAGGTGCTGGGGGCCGAGGATCTGACCGGCGAGATCAAGGAGATGGCCGAGGCCGTGGCCGAGGGGCTCGTGGCCGATCGGTGCCCGGCCGACGAGCCCCCCGAGAAGTGGGACCTGCAGGGGCTTCGGGAGCTCCTGTTCAAGCAGTTCCACATCCAGCTCGAGCCCTCCGACGAGGAGCTGCGGGAGATGGGGGACCAGCTCTCCGGCTTCGTGGTGGAGCGGGTGATTCAACGTTACGAGCAGAAGCTCGAGGAGTTCGGGCCCGACATGGCGGCCCGGCTTCAGAAGTACATCCTGCTCCAGTCCATCGACGCCCACTGGAAGGATCACCTCCTGAGCATGGACCACCTGAAGGAAGGGGTGGGCTTGCGGGGCTACGCCCAGGAGAACCCCCTGGTCGTGTATAAGAAGGAGGGGTACGAGCTGTTCATGTCGATGCGGGACCGCATCGAGGAGGACGTGCTCCAGAAGCTGTTCCTGATCCAGGTGGTACGCGAGGAGGAGGCTCAGGAGCTGGAGCAGCCCTCCCGGCCGACCCGCATGGTCCTGTCCCACGGGTCCCGGCCGGCCCCGGCCAAGGGGCCGGTGCGGCGCGAAGGGCCGCGTGTGGGTCGGAACGACCCATGCCCGTGCGGCAGCGGCAAGAAGTACAAGAAGTGCTGCGGGGCCGTGTCGGCCCAGGCGGGGGCGGCGTGATCCCCAGGGGATTTCGGTTCGGCGCGGCCAGGGCCGGCATCAAGGGGCCCGGCCGGTTGGACATGGGGCTCCTGTGGTGCGAGACCCCGGCCTCGGTGGCCGGGGTCTTCACCCGTAACCGGGTGGCGGCCGCCCCGGTGGTGCTGTGCCGGGAGCGGATCGTTCGGGGCACCGCCCGAGCGGTGGTGGTGAACGCGGGCAACGCCAACGCGTGCACCGGCGAGGCCGGGCTGGCCGACGCCCGCCGTCTGACCGCCGCGGCGGCCCGGGATCTCGGGGTGACCCCGGAGGAGGTCCTCATGTGCTCCACCGGTGTGATCGGCGCCCGCCTGCCGGTGGACCGCATGGAAGCGGCCGTTCCGGCCCTGCGGGCGTCCCTGTCCGAGGACCCGGACCCCTTTGCCCGCTCCATCCTGACCACCGACCGTTTCCCCAAGATCTCGGCCCGGTCGTTCCGCGTGGAAGGCCGGGAGGTGTGCCTCGTGGGCGTGGCCAAGGGCGCGGGCATGATCCGGCCCGACATGGGGACCATGCTGGCGTTCCTGGCCACGGACGCGGCCGTGGAGCCCCCTATCCTCCGGCAGGTGCTGGCGCGGGCCGTGGACCGGACCTTCAACCGGATCACGGTGGACGGGGACACCTCCACCAACGACACCGTGCTGCTCCTGGCGGGCGGCGCGGCCGGGGTGGCGCCGGCCGAGGCGTCGGGGGGGCTCTCTGACCTGGCTGAGGCGGTGGAGGGGGTGTGCCGGGACCTGGCCCGCATGATCGTGGCCGACGGCGAGGGCGCCACCAAGGTGGTGGAGGTGCGGGTCGTGGGCGCGGCCGACGAAGCCTCGGCCCTCCGGATCGCCCGTACCGTGGCCGAGAGCCCCCTGGTGAAGACCGCGATCCACGGCGAGGATCCCAATTGGGGCCGGATCGCCGCGGCTCTGGGCCGCTCGGGGGCCTACGGGGGCGGCCCATTCCACATCGCCGTGGGCGGGGTGGAGATCGTTCGGGACGGCCTGGGCCTGGGTCCCAAGGCCGAGGCCGAGGCCCACCGGGCCATGACGGGCCGGGAGTTCGAGATCCGGATCACCCTGGACGAGGGGGCCGGCGAGGCCGCCGTGACCACCTGCGACCTGAGCGCCGAGTACGTGCGGATCAACGCGGACTATCGGAGCTAGTAAGCTAGAAAGCTGGAAAGCAATGGAGCCCCTTGGGGGCGTGGGAGGCCCCCAGCCTTCCAGCAACTCCGGAGGAGTCACACATGGAAGACGCGGTGTTCGATTTCTTGAAGCGGTTGACCGACGCGCCGAGCCCCTCAGGGTTTGAGCAGCCCGCCCAGCGGGTGTGGCGGGCCCACGTGGAGCCCCACGTGGACGAGTTGCACACCGACGTGATGGGCAGCTCCTGGGGCGTGCTCCGGGGGCCGGACCGGCCGCGGGTGATGCTGGCCGGCCACGTGGACGAGATCGGGCTGATGGTCCGGTACATCGACGACCAGGGGTTCCTGTACTTCGCGCCCATCGGGGGGGTGGACGCCCATCTCCTGCCGGGGCAGAGGGTGCGGGTGCACGGCCGCAAAGGCGCCGTGACCGGGGTGGTCGGCCGCAAGCCCATCCACCTGCTGGAGCACGACGAGCGCAGCAAGGTGGCCAAGATCAAGGACCTGTGCATCGACATCGGGGCGGCCGGCCGGGACGGGGCCGAGGCCCGGGTGGCCGTGGGCGACCCCGTCACCTTCGCATTCGAGCTGGAGCGGCTGGGGGGGGACCGGGTGGCCAGCCGGGGCCTCGACGACAAGATGGGGAGCTTCGTCGTGGCCGAGACCCTGCGCCGGCTGGCCGAGCGCAAGCCCGACCTGGGCTGCACGGTGTACGGGGTGTCCACCGTCCAGGAGGAGGTGGGGCTCCGGGGCGCCCGCACCAGCGCCTTCGGCATCGACCCGGACGTGGGCATCTGTGTGGAGGTGACCTTCGCCACGGACCACCCGGGCGTGGACAAGAAGGCGGTGGGCGACGTGCAGGTGGGGAAGGGGCCGGTGCTGTCCCGGGGGGCGAACATCAACCCCCGCCTGTTCGAGCTGCTCGTGGATACGGCCACGGCCGAGGGGATCCCGGTCCAGTTCGAGGCGGCACCCCGGGCCACCGGCACCGACGCCAACGTGATGCAGCTCACCCGCGCCGGGGTGGCCACGGCCCTGGTGGAGGTGCCGCTGCGGTACATGCACACCCCCTCCGAGGTCCTGAGCCTGTCCGACCTGGAACACGCGATTCAGCTCCTGGTGGCGGTGCTCCTGCGGATCGGCCCGGACCGGAACTGGATTCCCCAGTGAGGCTAGGAAGCTAGGAGGCTGGGAAGCTCGCTAAATTGGGCGTGCTTTTTTGGACGCCGGGGCATGGGGCCTGCTTCCGGCCGCGCGCGAAGCCGGGCATGAGATTCGCCGCGCAGGCACGGGGCATCAGCGGTGGTTTCATGACAGATCGGTCGACACGAACGATTTCACGGTGCGAACGTTGGAGGCGCTGCGCGGCGAGCCAAGGAGCCGCACGCGGCTCTCCAGCAGACCCCACGCCTCCCGAAGCCTCGGCGGCGGCGGGGCCCGTGAGCCGCCCAGCCGCCAGCGGCCGAAGGCCCGAAGCCTGTTGGCAGGAACTCCCATGATCGAAGAGACCGGAAAGGTGTTGGAGGTCCGGCCCGGCCGGGCCCTGGTGGAGACCCAGCGGGGCAGCGCCTGCGAGGGGTGCGCCGCCCGGGGGGCGTGCGCGCACCTGGGGGGTGGCCGGGAGGCCCGGGTGTGGGTTCAGGACCCCCTGGGCGTTTCCCCGGGCGACCGGGTGACGGTGGCCGTGCCCGAGGCGGCCGTGGTGAAGGCCTCGTTCTGGGTGTACCTGGTGCCGGTGCTGGTGCTGGTGGCGGGGGCGGTGGCGGGGAACGCCCTGGGGCCCCGGTTCGGCATCGGGCCCGATGCGGGCGCGGCCATCCTCGGGCTCGTGGCCATGGCGGGCGCCCTGGTGGTGTCCCGGTGGGGCGGGCGCAAGACCGCCATGCCCCGGATCGTGCGGAGGGGGTGAGGTGGCCAAGAGGTCCGAGGGCGTGAAGGTGGTCTGCACCAACAAGAAGGCCCGGCGCGACTACCACATCGAGGAGACCTTCGAGGCCGGGCTCGTTCTGCGGGGGTGCGAGGTCAAGAGCCTGCGGGAGGGCAAGGCCAACCTCACCGACGCCTACGCCTGGGTGCAAGACGGCGAGGCGTGGATCTCGGGGCTCCACATCTCCCCCTACCCCCACGGCCGGCGGGAGGAGCAGGACCCCGACCGGGACAAGAAGCTCCTGCTGCACAAGTACGAGATCCGTCGCCTCCACGGGAAGGTGCGGCAAAAGGGGTACACCCTGGTGCCCCTGCGGGTGTACTTCCGGGGCGGCCACGCCAAGGTGGAGCTGGGGCTGGGCCGGGGCAAGAAACACTACGACAAGCGCGAGGACCTCAAGCGCGCCGACGCCCAGCGGGAGATCCAACGGGCCATGCGCCGCCGTTGAGTGGGGGCTTTCGGCCCGCCGGGCGGCTTTCGAACCGCACCAAGGCTCGGGGGGACATGGGGTTTCAGGGGCCAGAATTCAGAAGTCGGTGGACAGGGAGAAGGCTCTTCGGTTCCCCGAGAGGATCCCCCCGGGAACTCAAACTGCTTTTCGGGATTTCCTGTCTCCTGTCCGCTGAATTCCGGTTCCTGAAACCCGTGCCCCGCCGCCGGCAATGGCCCCGGACCACCGAAAGTCGTTGTTAGGGCTCCCCAGGGCCCAAGGGGGTTCCTCCTTCGTCGGGCCCGTCGCGGTACGCCCGTTGACGGGTCGTCCCACCGTGGCCTAGACTGCCCTTGTGTCTCCGAGCGACTCGGCCTACCGGTTCCCCCCGGGGGCCCACGGCCGGTTCGCCGACGGGTCGGGGTGGAAACGCCTCGGCCTCCCGCGTTCGGAAAGGAGACGGGCCGACCGATGCGATGACGTGTGCGCCCTCCCCGTCCGTTCGCGGGGAGGGTTTTTTCGTGTTCCGGTTCTCGCACGGCCGGGTCCGTTCGGCCCGGCGCCCGAGGTGGGGATGGACTACCTGATTCTCGCCCTGTCCCATGCCTGGGGCCTGCTCACGGGCCTGGACCCCGACGTGTGGGCGGCCGTGGGCACGAGCGTATGGGTCTCGGGGGCGGCCTCGACGCTGGCCGCGGCCGCGGCGGTGCCGGCCGGGGTTGCGGTGGCCTTGGGCCGGTTCCCGGGGCGTCAGCCCCTGCTGCTGGCCCTGAACACCCTCATGGCGCTGCCCACCGTGGTGGTGGGGCTCCTCGTGTACGGCCTGATCGGCAGGCAGGGTCCCCTGGGGGGGTTGGGCCTCCTCTACACGCCGGCCGGCATCGTGCTGGGCGAGTTCCTCCTGGTGCTGCCCCTGATGACGAACCTGGTCGTCTCCGCGGTCGAGGGGCTGGACCCCCGGTTCCTCCAGACCTGCCGGGCCTTGGGCGCGGGGCCCTGGGCCACCGGCCGCATGGCCCTGTGGGAAGCCCGTCTGGGGGTGCTGGCCGCCCTGGTGGCCGGGTTCGGACGGGCGGTGGGCGAGGTGGGGGTGGCCATGATGCTGGGCGGAAACATCCGCGGGTACACCCGCACCATGACCACGGCGATCGCGCTGGAGACGAGCAAGGGGGAGTTCGAGCTGGGCCTGGCCCTGGGCATCGTGCTCCTGTCCGTGGCCCTCGGGGTGAACGCGGCGTTGTTCGCCCTACGCCGGAGGCCGGCATGACCGCGTACCGGGCCGAGGGGCTGCGGATCGCCCGGGGGGGGCGGGAGGTGCTGCGGCTGGAGCGGTTCGAGGTGCCGGCCGGCGGTCTGGTGGCACTGGTGGGGGCCAACGGGTCGGGCAAGACCTCGCTGCTGGAGGTGTTGGCGTTCCTCCGTCCCGCCTCGGGGGGCCGGCTCTGGTTCTTGGGGGCCGAGGTCTCCCCCGGCGGAAGACCGCCCGCCGGGGTGGGGTACCTGCCCCAGGCGCCCTACCTGTTCGACCGGTCGGTGGCGGCCAACGTGGCCTGGGCCCTGCGGGCCCGGGGCGTCCGCGGACCGGAGGTGGCCCCCAGGCTCTCGGCCGCCCTGGAGCAGGTGGGGCTCGCGCACCTGGCCGACCGGAGGGCCACCCGGCTGAGCGGGGGGGAGGCCCAGCGGTTGGCCCTGGCGCGGGTGTTGGCCCTGGAGCCCCGGGTGCTCTTGCTGGACGAGCCGTTGAACCACCTGGACGCCGAGAGCCGCGAGCGGATCGAAGCGGTGGTGGACGCCTGGCGCCGGCAGAGGGGCACCACGGTGGTCCTGGCCACCCACGACCCGGCCCGGGCCCGGCGGTTGGGCGCCGAGGTGTGGCGGGCCGAGGGAGGGGTGTTGCGGCCCGGCGGCCCCGACAACGTGTTCCGCGGCCAGCCGGAACGGCCCGGGGGCGACGTGTTCGTGGCGGGGCTGCTGCGGGTGGTGGTGGAGCCGTTGCCGGCCGATGCCCGGGTCATCGAGGTGGACCCCCGGGAGATCGTGCTCTCCCGGGAGATGCCGTCGACCTCGGCCCGCAACCGGTTGCGGGGCACTGTGGTGGAGGCTCGGGTGGCCGACGGCGAGGTGTGGATCACCCTGGACTGCGGGGCTCCCTTGGTTGCCGTGGTGACCCGCTCGTCGTGGCAGCGGCTGGGGCTCACGGTGGGCGACGAGGCCGTAGCATCGTTCAAGGCCACCGCGGTACGGGTCTTGGGAGGTTAGGCCTCCTCCCCCCCGAGCCGAAACCGTCCCACGGCCTGCTCGAGGCCGTGGGCCTCGGCGGCCAAGGCCTGGGCGGCATGGGCCAGCTCCCCGGTCTGCCCGGCCACGTCCCGGCTCACGGTGGCGATCCCCTCCACGTTGTTGGAGATCTGCTCGATGGCCGTGGACTGCTCCTCGGCGGCCACGGCGATCTGCCCGATCATCTGGCTCACCTGGCTCACCCGGTCCAGGATCGCCCGGAACGCCTCGCCGGCCTGGTCGAACACCTCGTGCGCTTGGGCGGCCTGGGCCCGGCCCTCGGCCGTGGCCTCCACGGCCTGACGGCTCTCCTCCTGGATCGAGCGGATCGTGGCCTCCACCTCCTTGGTGGCCTTGGTGGTCTTCTCGGCCAGCTTCCGCACCTCGTCGGCCACCACAGCGAAGCCCCTGCCGTGCTCGCCGGCCCGGGCCGCCTCGATTGCGGCGTTGAGGGCCAGCAGGTTGGTCTGGTCCGCGATGTCGTCGATCACCCGGATCACGTCGCCGATGCTCTCGGTCTTGCTGCCCAGCTCCTCGATGCGGACCGCCAGGCCATCCACCATGCGGGCGATGCCGTCCATGCGCGCGAGGCTGTCGGTGAGGATCCCCTCGCCCTCCCGGGCTACGTCGGACATGTGCTGGGCGTTTCGGGCCACCTCCTGGGCGTTCTGGCTGACCTCGAGCACGGTAGCCGAGATCTCCTCCACCGCTGCCGCCACCTCGGAGGCCTTGTGACTCTGGCGGTCGGATCCGGCTGCCACCTGCTGGCTGGAGACCGAGATCTGCTGGGCCTCTCCGGCCACCCTCCCGGCCGCCTCGGACACCCGACCGACCAGATCCGCGAGCCCCCTTCGCATCTGGCCGTACGCTCGGGCCAGAGCGCCCAGCTCGTCCGAGCGGTGGGCCTCCACGGACGCGCCCAGGTCCCCGTGGGCCAGGCGATCGAGGGCCTGCCCGAGCTGGCCGGCCGTGTTGCCCACTCCCCGGGCGAACCAGAACCCAACGAGCACGGCGATCGCGACCGCGCCGGCCGAGGCGCCCAGCGTGACGTTCCGGACGGCCTGGGGGACGGTCAGGAACTCCTCCTCATAGCTTCCGACCCCGATCACCCAGTCCCAGGGCTCGAAGTAGATCACCCGGGCGATCTTCTTCCGGGCGCGGGGCTCGCCAGGGTTCTGCCACCAGTACTCCACCCACCCGTCCCGCACCGAGAGCATCTCCTGCATGAACGGCTTGCCCCGGGCATCCTTGGCGCCCTTGAGGTTTTTTCCCTCGAGCTTGGGGTGGAGCACGGTGGTCCCGTCCGGCCGGACGGCAAAGGGGTACCCCGTCTCGCCCACCCGGATGGCCAGGAGGGCCTTGCGCAGCTCCGGGCCGGGCTCCTTGGCGCCGGTGGCCTTGTAGTACCCTTCACACAAGAGGAGCGCCGCCTGGGCGAGGTTGTCCACCTCGGTGCGCATCTGTCTAAGGGCCTGGGTCCGGGCGATCCGGTACGCAGTGACTCCTCCCCCCACGCCGGGCACGGTCACGAGCACGGCGATCATCAGCGACAGCTTTGCCTTCAAGGACATGGGCGGATCTCCTCCTCCAAGGGGAAGCCGGAACGGAAACGAAGCCGTTGACCCGTCCTATCGGAGGCCTCGGGCAAGGGCTTTAGGAGGGGGGGACACGGGGGATGTTGTCGGTTCCCGGGAGCATAACCTCGAAACGGCTCCCTCGACCCGGCTCACTTTCCACCCGGATGTCGCCCTGGTGGAGGCGGGCGATCTCCCGTGCGATGGCGAGACCCAGACCCGCCCCCCCAGCCCTTGGGGAACGGGCCGGGTCGGCTCGGTAGAACCGCTCGAAGATCCGGGGAAGGTGCTCCGGAGGGATGCCCGTGCCCGTGTCGGTCACGACCACTGTGGGGGGCGGACCGGCCCGTATCTCCACGGCGACCCGGCCCCCCTGGGGCGTGTGGCGCACGGCGTTCTCCACCAGGTTCGACACGCACTCCTCGAGCAGCTGGGCGTAGCCGGGAATCCGTACCTTCCTGGGAGCGTGAACGCTCAGATCCACCCCCTTTGCCCGAGCCGACGGCCGGTGGGCCTCCCCCACCTCCCGGGCCAGCGCCCCGAGATCCACCGGGGTGACCTCACCAGGCCCGGTGCCGTTGCCCAGCCGGGTGAGCCGGAGCAGGTCTTCCACCATGGTGCCCAGCTTGAGCACGCGGCGGTGGACGGCTTTCAGGGCCTCCTTCAGATCGGCGGCGTCCCGGGGATGACGCAGGGCGACCTCGCACTGGGCACGGATGGCGGCAAGGGGGGTGCGCAGTTCGTGGGCAGCGTCCGCCGTGAACCGCTTCTGGCGTTCGTAGGCCCCGGCGAGCCGGTCCAGGGCACGGTTGAACGCGACGACGAGGCCGCGGATTTCCGCTGCAACGCCCCCCTCAGGAAGCCGGGCCTCCGGCTCGTCCGGGCCGATCCGAGAGGCCTGGCGGGAGAGGTCCGCTAAGGGGCCAAGGGCTCGCCACACAATCCACGCGGGCAGCACAACCAGCATCGCAAAGAGAACGGTGAAACCCAGGAGCAGCCGGCGCCGCAGCCGTGCCAACGCCCGGGTGACCGGGGCCTGGGATCGGCCCACGACGACCCAGAACGTCCGGGACTCGGTGGGGGGGAGGGAAGCATCGGGATTCGCGCGGAGCCACGCCACGACGTCCTCCTCGTCCCGCTCCGGCGCCCTCTCGACCCGCAGGTGGACCGCCCGGAAAGTGCGGTCTCCGTGCGGGATCGATGTGAACCAGGGTGAGGACGAGGAGACGACCCCAGAGACCTTCGGAGCCCCTTTGGACGCCGCCACGGTACGCCCGGCCCCGTCCATGACTCGGTAGAAGAAGTCGGGGTCGTCCCGGCCCAGCTCTGGAAGCTCGACGCCCTCGGGGTCGAACTCCGGGGTGCCGTCCACAGCGACCTCGACCCCAGCGGCCAGCCCCTGCGCTGCGGCCAGGAGCGACCGCTCGAAGCCGGCCATGAGGTCGCGCCGGGCGGCTTCGTGGATCCCCCACGCGGTCGCACCGAGAGCCAGGCCGGTAAGGGGAATCAAGGGCACGAGGATGGCCCGGCGGATGGATCTCAAGGGGGCCCCTTCGGGATCCGAAACCCCACCCCCCGCACGGTCTCGATCACGGGCACTCCTCCCACCCTGCGGAGCTTGCGCCGTAGGTTGGCCACGTGCACGTCGATCACGTTGGACTCGTTGTCGAAGGCGTGATCGTACACCTGTAGGCTGAGCCGCGTGCGAGACACCGCCTTGCCCCGATTGAGGAGCAGAGCCTCCAGGATCTGGAACTCCCTCGGGGTCAGGTGGACCTCCGTGCCGGCCCAGGAGACACGGTGCGATGCCGTGTCCAGGCGCAGGAGACCCCAGGTAAGCACATCTTGGGCCTCTCCGTGGGCCCTCCGGAGCACCGCCCGCACCCGAGCCAGGAGCTCGTCGAAGCTGAAGGGCTTCACCACGTAGTCGTCCCCTCCCAGCCCCAGACCCCGCACCCGATCCTCCACGTCGCCGCGGGCGGTCAGGAACACCACAGGCACCCGGTGCCCTTCCGATCGCAGGATCTCCAGGACCCGGAACCCGTCCATGCCGGGGAGCATAAGATCCAGAACCACCAGATCGTGCTCTCCCGTCTCCGCCAGACACAGCGCATCCGGCCCGTCAAAGGCCTGATCCACCGCGAAGCCCTCCTCGCGGAACCCGCGGGCCAGGGCGTTGGACAGATCAACGTCGTCTTCCACGATGAGCAACCGCACCAGAGCACTCCGCGCAAAAGGAGCCTTCCCCTGGCGAGGAAGGCTCCCACAAAGCCTCCTTCGGCGCAACGGTCAAGGACCCGTCACCCCCTGCAGCTCCGTGGTCACCTCCTCTTCGCCGGCGATCACCTCTTCCTTCACCACGCCGACCCCCGGTGCGTAGTACTTGTATTCGAGCACGGCCGGCTCCAGGGGGCTCCAGTCCAGGGTCTGGATGCAACCGGTGTACTCGGTGCCGTCCTCCAGCTCCACGGTCACACCGGTGGCGACCACGTAGCCCATGTCCTCGGCCTCGCCCTCGGAGTACTCCTGATAGTAGGAGCTGCCCGGCTCGGGCGAGGCCCACAGGATGATCCCCGGCCGGGCTTCGTCCACACCGGCCTCCCACGCGCCCTCGTGGGTGACCTCCAGGAGGTTGCCCTCGTCGTCGTACTCGTAGCTGTCCACCGCCTCACCCAGGTACCAGACGTTGCCGTCGTCGTCCTGGGCGAACCAGTCCCGGGTGTCTTCGATCAGCCGGTCGTTCCCGTCCACGGGAGGGCCGTCGCCCAGGTACACCCGGTCCCGGACCACCCGGGCCTCCACACCGGCCACGGCGCGCGTTTCGTCCAGCACCTCCACCACGGTGGTTTCGACCCCCTCCTCGGTGCCGGCCGTGTAGGTCCATGTCGTGCCGGGAGCGAGGGGAAGCTGCTCGTGGTCGATCTGGGTCGGACGGCTGAATCCAGCCGCTCCGAAGTCCGGAACCCTCCCCTCGCCGGTACGGAACCGTGCCCGAAGCTCCACCGCTTCGTCCCCGGTCACGGCTTCCTCTCTGACCAACCCCACGCCGGGCGCATAGTACTTGTACTCCTCAGAGCCCTCCTCCAACGGGCTCCACTCCAAGATCTGGATGCAGCCCTCGTAACGGGTGCCGTCCTCGGCCTCCACGGTCACGTTCAGAGCCACGACCTTGGCCATGTCCTCCGCCACGCCTTCGTAGAACTCCTGCCGGTACGAGTCACCCACAACGGGGTCAGCCTTGATCAGGATGCCGGCCCGAGCTCCATCCACGCCGGCCTCCCACGCGCCTTCGTGGGTGACCTCCAAGAGGTTGCCCTCGTCGTCGTACTCGTAGCTGTCCACCGCCTCGCCCAGGTACCAGACGTTGCCGTCGTTGTCCTGGGCGAACCAGTCCCGGGTGTCCTCCACCAACACCCCGTCCAGGAACACCCGGTCCCACACGACCCGGGCCTCCACGCCGGCGACGGTGCGTGTCTCGTTCAGCACCTCCACCACCGTTGTTTCGACGCCGTCCTCGGTGTCGGCCGTGAAGGTCCACACGGTTCCAGGGGCCAGCGGCAGGTAGGGGTGATCGACGGAGGCCGAACTCGTGCCGAAAATGGCAGGACTGAACTCGGGCTCGGCCGGGTCCGCAGGGGACCCCCCGTCCGACGAACCTCCCCCGCAGGCGGCAAGCAGCCCAAGAAGGATCCAGGTTGCGGCGAGCGTGCACAGGGTTTTTCTCATGGATCCGCTCCTTTCTGGTTAGGAGGCTGGGAGGCCAACGGCCTTTTTTGTCTCCTAACGATTCAAGTGGGTCTGCGTCCCAACACCACGGCCCGGGGCATGGGATGGGTTCGCGGGCACGCCAGGTGTTGCCCCTGTGCCCGTCGCGCAGCGCCACGAGCGCTCGGAACGTGAGACCGTTCGATCCCGATCGGCCTGTCATGAGACCGGCGCCGGGCCCCGTGCCTGCGTGGCGAATCCCCCGCCCGGCTTTGCTCTCGGCTGAAAACAGGGCTCATGCATTCGACGCCGAAAGCGCGCCGCTCGGCCGTGTGGCCCCAGGGATCCGGGGCGAAGGGGAGGGGCAGAGTCCCGGGGGCAAAAATAGAGAACACGGCGTGAAGGCGGCATGAAAGCGGCATGAATTTTTCGTGAACCGCCCCCCCCTGCTCCCTCCGTTTCGGGCCGGTTGCCGGCGGTGGTAGAGTGGGCCCGATCGCCTTGCCGTTCGAGTCTCGGATTGATGCCCATGGTCTTCGGTCGACGAGCCCGGGTGCCCGGAGCGGACAAGCCGAGGTTTCCAGCCGCATCCCTGGTGGCCGCCACGGCCGTTCTGGGGGTGCTGCTGGCCGTGGCCACGGCACGCAACTTGGACCGGGAGCGCCACCTCATGGAGCGGTTCCTGGCCCAGGAGGGCCTGACCCTGATCCGCGCCATGGAGGCCGGGGCGCGCACGTCGCTCCGCACGACGGACGCGTCGCAGAGCCCGGTTCGGGTGCTTGTGGAGGAGACGGCCCGCAGCCCCTTGGTGGCCTACGTGTGGTTGGTGGACGAGCAGGGGCGGGTGGTCGCCTCGGCCGGGGATCTCCCCGAGGGGGGCCCGACGCTCGCGGAGAGGGTGCAGGGCGTTTTGGAGGCCCCCGGCCCGGTGAGCCGCCTTGTGCCCAGCCGGTCCGGCGAGGAGCTCTTTGAGGTGGCCCGGCCGTTCGAGCCCCTGGCGGGCCAGGGGGCGGCGCCCATGCGTCGGCGCTGGGAACGCTGGTGCTCCATGGGGCCGGCCGGTCGGGGCCGGGGCCTTGCCGACGCGCCGGCCTGCCGGCGGGCGATCTTTGTGGGGCTTCACACCCGGGAGTTTGCCGAGGCCCGCACCCAGGACCTGCGCCAGGGCCTGATCCTGGGCGGCGTGCTCCTGGTCGCCGGTGCGGCCGGTCTGTATCTGGTGCTCCTCTCCCACCGGGTCCGGGGGGTGCGCGCGGCCTTGGCGGACCTGGAGAGCCACACCCGGGACGTGATCCAGAGCCTTCCCGACGCCCTGGTCACCCTGGACCGCCTGGGCCGGGTGGCCGGCCTGAACCGCAGGGCCGAGGACCTGTTCGGAGCCAGCGAGGAGGAGGCGCAGGGCCGGGCGCTCCGGGAACTCGTAGGGGCCGGAGCGTGCGAGGGGCTGGAGACCTGGATCGGCTCAGAAGGAGGCGTGTCGGAGCGGCCGGCCGAGTGCCGGGCTGCCGACGGTGCCGCGGTGCCGGTTCGGGTGAGTGCCGCGCCCCTGACCGATCGCCATGGTCGGCGGGCGGGCACGGTGCTCTTGATCCGGGACGTACGTGAGCTGCGGGCCGTGGAGGAGCAGCTTGAGCGCTCCCGTCGGCTCGCCGCTCTGGGCCGGATGGCCGCGGGGCTGGCCCACGAGATCCGAAACCCCCTGGGCACCCTTAGGGGGTTCGCCCAGTACTTCGGGGCCCGCAGCGGTCACGAAGACCAGGCGGCCGGGTATGCTCGGCTCATGGTGGAGGAGATCGATCGGCTCGATCGGCTGGTCGCGGCGCTCCTTCAGTTCGCCCGGCCCCGGGAGCCGGAGCTCCGGGACGTGGGTGTGGCATCCGTGGCCGAGCGGGTGCAGGCCCTGGCCGAGGCCGAGGCGGCCCAGGCCGGGATCGCACTTCGGGTGGACGTGCCCGCCGACCTCGCGGTGCTGGCCGACCCGGACCTGCTGACCCAGGTGCTTCTGAACCTCGTCCAGAATGCCCTCGCCGCCACCCCGCCGGGGGGGGAGGTCAGGGTGGTTGCGTGGAGAGAGGGTGACGAGGTGGCTGTGGCCGTGGACGATACCGGGCGGGGCCTCACGCCGGAGGAGCGAGAGCACATGTTCGACCCGTTCTACACCACCCGGCCCACGGGCACGGGCCTGGGGCTGGCCGTGGTGCACCAGATCGTGGAGCAGCACGGAGGTCGGGTCCAGGTGGAGAGCATCCGAGGTCGGGGCACCCGGGTCACGGTGTGGCTGAGGAGCCGAGAGCGGCCGTCCCCTTGACCGGGCAGAGGGGCTCTGTCTAAAGTGGGGAGCACACTCAATCCGGTGTCGGGATGCGTCTGCTTCGAGATTCCTGTCAGGCCCACGTGGTCTTGGTCTTCGTCCTGGTCGTGTTTGCCTTGCAGGCGGCCACGATCCCCACCTGCGCCTGGTCGGCCCAGATCCCGACGGTCCGCCCTGGGTGTGCCCGGACGTGTCTGGTTTCCGAGAAGGCACAGTCCAAGGGGGAGTGCTCCTTTGCGAACTGCTCCTGTTGCGCGCCGGGCCTTCCGGGGATCTCGGCGGCCTTTCCCCCCGTTCCCTCCCCCCGCCCGGCTCCCCCGCCCTCGTCCCGGGGGGCCCCGGTGCTCTCCGCTAGACCCCTCCCACCCATCCCCATAGCCATCTCCTAAGAGTCGGTCCACGCTCCTGCGGTCCTTAGGGACACCCCTCCGCGGGTGCCCGCCGTGTTGCGCCCCGTGGCGCCGCGACCTCCGTATCTCTTCGGAGAATCCATGTCGAGAACGACGGCTTCGAGATCTGCCGGGGGAGGGGCTGCACCAGCCGCCCTCTCTCTTGCGGCCGCTCTTTTGGTCCTGGTGACCGGGTGCGCCGTCTCTCCACCCCTACCCACCGAAGAGACGGTGGTGTGGCAGGGCCAGGTGAGGGTGACCGATGACGTGATCATTCCCCGGGGGACCCGCCTGATGATCGAGCCCGGCACCGTGGTCCGGTTCGCGTTCCGGGACGATGACGGAGACGGGTGGGGAGACGCCGTCCTGAGGGTTCAAGGGACGCTGGTCGCCCGGGGTACCGCCGAGGCCCCCGTGGTGTTCACCTCGGACGCCCAGCCGGCTCAGCCGGGGTTGTGGGGGGGCGTGCGGGTGGACTTCGGGGAGATCGACCTGCGCTACACCGTGGTGGAGGGAAGCAGCCGGGGGCTTCACGTGCACTTCTCCCGGGGGCGGATCTCCGACTCGGTGCTGCGGCGAAACATCGACGGCACCCGCCTGGGCCAGGACGTGATCACCGTGGAGCACTCGCTCTTCTACGGCCACCCCGGCAAGGGCCTGAACCAGCGCCTGAGCCAGAACCGGGTGGAGCTCAACCGGTTCCACCACAACCGAAACGGCCTTTTTTTGTTCGAAGGCGATCGGGGGTCGGTCTTTCGGGGCAACGCGTTCCGGGCCAACGATCACCCCTTCCGGCTGGGCGACTTTTTCACCGGTACGGTCCAGGTGGAGGCCAGCGACTGGGGTGGGTCCCCGCCGTGCGAGGTGGGCTCTGCCTCGGATCGCCCGGACGCCCAGCTGGTGGAGGTGCCGGGCGAGATCGGCCCTGCCGGGCCGAGGCAGTGGCCCTGGTGGGAGCCCGCCGGCGCCTCGCCGGAGTACCCCGGAGGGGACCCGGCTGCGGCGACCGGCCAGAGCGGCGATTTGGTTCTCGATGCCGTGCGGTTGCGGGTGGCCCCGTCGAATGGGATCCAGGCGATGGCGGGCGAACCCGGCCGGAAGCTCTGGCGCCGGAGCCTCGGAGCCCCTGTGGTGGCCGGGCCCGTTGTTGCCGGCCCCGGGCTCCTGGCCGTGGCCACCCGGACCGGGAGGCTCTACCTCTTGGACGTCCGAACCGGCCTCGAGCGCGACGCGTGGGAGTTCGGCGAGGGCGCGGTCGCGGGCCTCGCTCCTGCGGAAGAAGGGGGGGTGGTGATCGCGCTGGCCGGGGGAGGGGTCCAGGTGCTGCGCGTGCGGGTTCTTCCCCGGGAGAGCGCGCCGTGAGCCGTCGGCCCCTCTTTCGGTTGCTGGGGGCCCTGCTACTGCTGCTCCTGATCGGGGCGACAGGAGGCTGGGCCTGGGAGAGCCCGGCCGTGCCCCCCGAGGCGCGGGCCGTGGCGGCCCAGACCCTCGCGGCCGGGCAGCTCGTCTGGTCCGGGGCCCTCCGGATCACCGGGCCGGTGGTGGTCCCGGCTGGGGCCACCCTGATCGTGGGACCCGGCACCCGCGTCTTCTTCGACCTGCCGGAGCCGGCGGAGATCGAGCCGGGTGCAGCGTGGATCTTGGTGGAGGGGCGTATCCGGGTAGAGGGCACCGTGGATCGGCCCGTATGGTTCATCTCGGTTCGAGAGCGTGGGAACGAGCTCGAGAACATGATCGACGTACGCGAGGCCCCTTCCGCCGAGTTTCGGTACGCAGTGTTCACCAGGGGGCCGTGGGGGCTTCACCTCCACAACACGCCTGCGCTCGTGGAGGGATGTGTGTTCCGCGGCAACTACGGCGGCGTCCGGTTCAAAGGGGGGCCCGTGACCCTCCGGCGGAACCGGTTCGAAGGGAACCGGATCGGAGCGCGGCTTTGGAAGGCCTCTCCCGTGTTTCGGGACAACGTGTTCACGGCGAATCTCACCGGAATCTTCTTTCGGGAGGCGGTAAACCGACCGGTAATCAAGGGAAATCTCTTCGACGATCGGGAGTACGACATCAAGCTGGGTGAGCTCCAGACCACCGACGTGGACGCCACGGGCAATCGCTGGGCCGCGGCCGAAGCGGCGACCATTCCGGAGCGCATCTTCGACGGAGAAGACTCCGAAGGGGTGGGAAGGGTGCTTGTCGAGCCCCGCCCTTTGCTGGAAGCCAAGGAGAAGGCGCGACCATGACGGGACCCTCTCGCCATCTCGTCGTGTTCCTGGCCGCTGTGGGGGGGCTCGGCGGCCTGGCCTTGCTCGCCGTGGGTGGGCGCTCCGCCTCCCGGACCTTCCGGATCGGTTACATGATCTGTAACTCGGTGGAGGAGACCCGAGAGCGGTTCGCCCCGCTGACCGCATACCTCTCGGAGGCCACGGGCGCCCGGTTCGAGCCCGTGTACCTCAACACCTACGACGTAGAAGAGGCGTTCGCGCGGGGGGAGTTCGAGTTTACCCACACGAACTCCCTTCTCTACATCACCTTGCGGGAGCGGTACGGCGTGAGGCCGATCGCGGTAGAGCGGAGGGGCTCGTTCGGCGCAAAGACCCGGGGGGTGATCGTCGCCCGAAAGGACTCCGGGCTCCGGAGCCTGGATGATCTCCGGGGCAAACGGCTCGTGTTCGGCCCCCAGTGGGCGCCGTTCGGTTTTCTCGCCCAGTACGCCTTGATGCTGGAGGCCGGCGTGGACCCGGAGAAGGATCTGGGGTACTACGCGATCCCCCGGGGGAGCTGGAAGCACCAGAAAATTATCTACTCCGTGCTGTACGGCGGCTTCGACGCGGGAACCGCCCCCTTGATCGACCTGGAGGAGATGGCCGCCGACGGAAGGATCGCCCCCGATGACTTCGTCATCCTTGGGCAGAGCGGCCTGGCGCCCTACTGCACCTTCGGTGCTTCGAAAAAGGTCCCCCGGCGTTGGGCCGACCGCGTCCGGAACGCCCTTTTAGCCCTTGACAATCGAGCCACGGCCCGGGTGGGCGACGAAACCCTGCTCGTGCTCAAACGAGCCCAGGTCCAGGGGTACGACGAGGCCAGGGACGCCGATTACGACGAGCTGCGCCGCTGGGCCCGGCTGGCAAAAATGCCCCCTTACGAAAAGTACTGAGCTCCACGTCCTGCAGATAAGGAGGAGCGAGATGCTACCCACCGTTCGGACCATCCTTTGCGCCTTGGACCTCGAACCCGGTACCGACGCGGTGTTCCGCCAGGCTGCGGGCCTTGCCGAAAGCTTCGGGGCTCGGGTTGTGGTGGTGCACGCCGTCCGCCCGTTGGGCCCCTCTGCCAAGGCATTGCTGGGCATCCACCTCTCCGCGGAGCAGATGGGAGAGATTCGGCAACGGCTCCGGAGCCAGGCGGCTGCCCAGATTCGAGCGCACATGGACCGGGTCTGCCGGGGAGAGACGAAGAGACAGCCCGGCAGGGATCCGGACTGGGCCGCGCTGGTGGTTGAGGGTCAACCCGCAGAGGTGGTACTGGAAGAGGTGCGTAGCTGCGGGGCGGACCTCATCGTGATGGGCTCCCACGGCCACACCGCCGTGGGAGAGATGGTCCTGGGGACCACGGCGCACAAAGTGGTTCTGCGCTCTCCCGTGCCGGTGCTTCTGGTTCCGGTGTCAAAGAAGGGTGGGGGCGAGTGGACCGGATGAACAAGGCCTGACGCCGAGCTGCGTTCCAACCGAGAGCCCTCGGAGGCGGGGCAAGGGGGCCGATAGCTTTGAGTGCAACTTGGTATGACATGGAGGACGACATGAGAGCGCGGCGGTACTTCCAGCTGGGCATGAGCCTGGGGGCCAACGGATGGATCAAAGGGTACTGGGTGAAGGCGGTCTACCAGGGGGCGGCCAAGGGGTTTTGCGTGCCCGTGCTCAACTGCTATGCCTGCCCCTCGGCGGTGTTCTCGTGTCCGGTCGGTGCGCTCCAGCACTTCATGGTGATCCGGGCAATCCCTTACTACGTGCTCGGGTTTCTAGGTGCGGTTGGGGGGCTGGTAGGCCGGTTGCCGTGCGGCATCTTGTGCCCGTTCGGCTACTTCCAAGAACTTCTCCACAAGCTTCCGTCCGTCAAGATCCGGATCCCGCGCTACCTCAGGCCGTTCCGGTACGCCGTTTTAGTGATGCTGGTGTTCGTGATCCCTTGGATCACCTCGGAAAACTGGTTTTCCAAGCTGTGCCCGATGGGCACCCTCACGGGGGGAATCCCCTGGGTCACCATGAGCGAAGACATTCGTCGGATGATTACGGACCTGTTCTGGATCAAGATCTCGATCCTGATCTTTTTCACCGTGTCATCCGTGATCGCGAGGCGACCGTTCTGCCAAACCACTTGTCCCTTGGGCGCCTTGTACGGCCTGTTCAACCGGTGGAGCCTCGTGCGCTTGCGGTGGGACCCGGACAAGTGCACCCACTGCGACAAGTGCTTGGAGGTGTGTCCCATGGAGATCAAGGTGTACGAGGGCGCCAACACGGGCCAGTGCATCCGGTGCCTGGACTGCACCGCCTGTGAGGCGATCTCGGTCACCACGGTCCTTTCCCCGGAGGGGGAGCGCCCCCCTGCCCCGGTGGAGCCGGCAAGGCAGGTGGCGTAACCCGCCCCCAAGGAGACGAACGGGCGCCCCTGGCGCTCGACGGGGGCAGCGGCTGGCCGGCGGGGCCTCATCATAGCTCCACCCCCAGGAGCCGTAGGGCCGCGTTGACCACCCCGCCGGTGAGAAACGCGAACACGAACACGAAGCCCGCGATACCGAGGGCCGTCTTGAGGCCCCGCTCCTTTTTCATCATCAGGAACTGGGCAATACACGGCACGAACAGGGTGAGGGTGATGCCGGCAACGGCGAGCTGGTTTCCGGTGAGCACCCCTGCCTGTTGCAGGTCGTACAGGCCCGCAGCGCCGTAGTCCCGTCGGAAGAACCCAAACAGAAACGCCACGGAGGCTTCCTGGGGAAGTCCGATCCAAGCGACGACTCGGGCCAGCCCGGCCACGGCCAGGTCGAAGAGCCCCGTGATTCTGCCCACCCAGATCAGGACGCTGGCCAGCAGGAACAGAGGGAGGATCTCCATGAAGTACCATTGCATCCGGGTGTAGGTCTTGGTGAACACGGCGCTGGGCCGGGGGAGGCGGAGAGGGGGCACCTCCATGTAGAACATCGGCTTCTCACCCGGAAGGATGCACGCCGTGAGCAGGCCGATGAGCAGGAACACCAGCATCACCACCCCGGCCCACACCACCATGGCAGCGGGCTCGGTCGACATCATGCCCAAGATCACCCCGAGCTGTGCGCTGCAGGGGATGGCGAGGGCCAGCAGAACCGTGGCGATGAGCCTTTCCCGTCTGGTCTCTAGGGTCCGGGTGACCATGGTGGCCATGGTGTCGCACCCAAACCCCAGGGTCATGGGGATCACGGCCCGCCCGTTGAGCCCGAGTCTCTTGAAGATCCGGTCCACCAGCATGGCGAGCCGGGGCAGGTAACCGGAGTCCTCGATGATGGAGAAGGCGATGAAAAAGGTCCCCACGATGGGCAGGATGATCGCGATGGCGTAGCGTAGCCCCAACGTGACGACTCCGTACTCCATGCCGATCAGCTCCTGCAGCGGCTCCCAGGGAATGTGAGCGGCGACGAGGCCGTTCACCCAGGGGTTCACGTACTGCTCGAACACCCGGCCCTCCAGAAAATCCACCAAGGTGCCGGCACCGAACCCACCGACGAACTTGTAGAGGCCAAAGTAGAGGACCAGGGCCAGCAGAGGCACCCCAGTCCAGGGGTTCATGGCCCAAACGCTCAATCGCTCGCCCCAGGAGCCGGACCGCTCGCCGGTCACGTGGAACACCTCGTCGCACAGGGCTGCGGCCTCCTCGTGTTGGCGCAGCGGGACTCCGTAGTGGGCCGGCTCGCCCATGGCCCGTTCGATCTGCTTCCTCGCCTCCTCAAGTCTCCCCCGCACGGCCTCGGCCGAGTCGCCCAGGCGCTCGTAGAGCGTTTCGTCCCCTTGGAGAAGCAGAAGGGCGAGGGCCCGGGGGCTGAGCCCCCCGGTCGGGGGCACCACCTTCTCCAAGGCGTCCAGCACCCGTTCGTACGGCTGGCCGTACCGCACCACCCTGGGGGTCCGATCGGACCGGCCTTCCGGCTGGGCCGTGGCTTGACGAAGCTGGTCCACGCCCCTCCCGGTCAGGGCCGATGTGGCCACCACCGGCACCCCCAGCTCTCTTTGGAGAGCTTCCCGGTCGATCCGGATCCCGAGGCGCTCCGCCTCGTCGATCATGTTGAGGACCAGGACCATCGGCAGCCCCGCCTCGATGAGCTGCAGGGTCAAAGGCAGCATCCGGCGCAGGTTCTTGGCGTCCACCACGTGGACCACCACGTCGGCCCCTCCGTCGAGCAGCACGTCCCGGGCCACCCGCTCCTCCTCCGTGATCGGGACCAGCGAGTACATCCCTGGGGTGTCCTCCACCAGCACATCCTTCCCGCCGATTCGGGACCGCCCCCGGGAGACCTCGACGGTGGTGCCGGGGTAGTTCGACACCACCACGTACGTGCCGGTGAGCCGGTTGAACAGGGCGCTCTTGCCCACGTTGGGATTTCCCACCAGCACGATTCGCCGCAAGCCGGGCGCTGGGGGGGACGAGGCGGCACGACCGCAGTGGCATGACGCTTCCATGGGAGGATCTCCTTGTCTTGGTAGAAGATGTACCTATGAGCAGATGTTCATAACGCTATTGAAACTGAGTTGCAATGTCAACAATAAATTTGGCCTCTCCTGGGCTTGCATCGGCCTCCCCGTTGGTTTATGTATGAGCAAATGTTCATTCGAGCAGAGGGATGCCATGGAGACCTGCAGCGAGACCCTGGTCCACCCCGAGGCGGTTGCCGAGGCCCGCAGGGTGATCGACCGCGCTCCGGTGGAGGCCCTGGCCGAGACCTTTAAGGTGTTGGGGGACCCCACCAGGATCCGGATCCTCTTGGCCTTGTCGGCGCGGGAGCTGTGTGTGTGTGATTTGGCCGAGCTGTTTGACGTAAGCCAGAGCGCGGTGAGCCATCAGCTCCGGATCCTACGGGTCCACCGCTTGGTGCGGCCCCGACGGGAGGGCAAGCTCGTGTACTACCGGCTCGACGACGACCACGTGCGCACCCTGTTCGCGGAGGGGCTGCGCCACGTGAAGGAGGGATGAACATGGCCGAGTCCGCGGTTCGATCCGAGAAGAACGGGGCGTCCCAAGGCGCCTCCTGCTGCAGCTCGGGGGCGTGCGGAACCCAGATGCCTCCTCCGAACCCAAAGGAGCCCCTGCCGGGAGCCCGCTACCGGCTCGAGGGGCTCACCTGCGCCTCGTGCGCCGGAAAGATCGAGCGGGAGCTGAACCGGCTCGAAGGGGTGCGGGCCGAGCTGCATTTCGCCTCGTCCACCCTGGTGGTGGAGGCCGAAGACCCTGCGCTCCAAAAAAAGGCCCTGGAGGTGGTGACCCGGATCGAGCCCGAGGTCCGGCCGGTGCGGCTGGATGCCGAGCACCTGGAGGAGGAGCCCCAGGGGGTCTCGCCGATCCTCAAGGTGGTGGCGGCATCGGGTCTCGCCTTCGTCCTCGCGCTCGCGGTGGAACGGCTCGCGCTGCCCGGTGCGACAGAGCTCCCTATGGGCGACCCCCGGTTCTGGGCCGTGCTGCTTCCCTACGTGCTGGCCTACGCCATCGCGGGCCAGGACGTGGTGCGCCAAGCCGTGCGGGGGATCCTGTCCGGCGACGTGTTCGGCGAGAGCTTCCTCATGAGCGTGGCCACCCTGGGGGCGTTTGCGATCCGGGAGTTCCCCGAGGCCGTGGCCGTGATGCTGTTCTTCAAGGTGGGCCAGTACTTCGAGGATCGGGCCCTGAACCACTCGCGCCGGTCTATCGCTGCGCTCCTGAAGATCCGGGCCGACTACGCCAACCTCCGCCGCGACGGGGAGACGGTCCGGGTGCCGCCCGAGCAGGTGCGGGTGGGCGACCGGATCGTGGTCAAGCCCGGGGAGAAGGTGCCCCTGGACGGGGTGATCGAGGAGGGCCGCACCACGGTGGACGCCTCGGCCCTCACCGGTGAGTCCCGGCCCCGCACCGTAGGCGAGGGCGACGAGATCCTCTCGGGCATGGTGAACCGTAGCGGTGTCGTGACCGTGCGGGTCACCAAGCCCTTTGGCGAGTCCACGGTCAAGAAGATCCTCGACCTGGTGGAGACCGCTGCGGCCCGCAAGGCCCCCACCGAGGCGTTCATCACCAAGTTCTCGCGGGTGTACACCCCGGCCGTGGTGGCCGGTGCGGTGCTCCTGGCCGTGACGCCCCCGCTCCTGTACCGGGTGCCGGCCCTGGCGGGGTGGTTCGGCCACCCCGAGACCTATGCCGAGTGGATCTACCGGGCCCTGGTGTTCCTGGTGATCTCGTGCCCCTGCGCGTTGGTCATCTCGATCCCTCTGGGGTTCTTCGGCGGCATCGGCGCGGCGTCGCGCCGGGGGGTGCTCTTCAAGGGCGCCAACTACCTGGAGGGGTTCCGCTCGGTGCGCAGCCTGGTGTTCGACAAGACCGGCACCCTGACCCAGGGGGTGTTCCGGGTGACCCGGGTGGTGCCCCACAACGGGTTCTCCGAGGACGAGCTGCTGGCCCTGGCGGCCGCGGCCGAGAGCCACTCCAGCCATCCCATCGCCCGCTCCGTGGTGGAGGCCCACGGCCGGCCCATCGACGAAGGCCGGATCGAGCGCTACGAGGAGATCCCGGCCCACGGCGTGCGCGCGGTGATCGACGGGCGGGAGGTGCTGGCGGGAAACGACCGGATCCTCCACCTGGACGGGGACGACCTGGAGCACGACACCTGCGAGCTGGAGGGGACGGTGGTCCACGTGGCCGTGGACGGCACCTACGCGGGCTACCTGCTCCTGGCGGACGAGCCCCGGCCCGAGGCCCGGGAGACCCTGGAGCGGCTGCGGGCCGAGGGCGTGCGGCAGATGGTCATGCTCACCGGCGACGAGACCCAGGCCGCCGAGGCGGTGGCCCGTAAGCTTGGCCTCGACGCCTACCACGCCGAGCTCCTGCCCCAGGACAAGGTGGAGTGGGTCGAACGGATCAAGGCCGAGCAGGGAGACCCCAAGGCCAAGGTGGCGTTCGTGGGTGACGGCATCAACGATGCGCCCGTGCTGGCGGCCGCGGATATCGGGGTGGCCATGGGCGGGCTGGGCTCGGACGCGGCCATCGAGGCGGCCGACGTGGTGCTCATGGAGGACCGCCTCACGGGCCTGGTGGCCGCGGTGCACGTGGCCCGCCGCACGAACCGGATCGTGCGGGGGAACATCGCCATGGCCCTCGGGGTGAAGGGCGTGTTCATCCTGCTCGGCGCGGCGGGCGTGGCCTCCATGTGGGAGGCGGTGTTCGCCGACGTGGGCGTGGCCGTGCTGGCCGTGCTGAACGCGACCCGCATCCTGAAGGACGCCGGAAGGGCCTGATGGGAAGCGAGTCCGCCCCTGCCGGGACCAAGCCCCGGATCCTCGTGGTGGACGACGACCGGGGCCACCGCACCATGCTCCGGGCGCTCCTGGCCGGGGCCGGGTACGAGGCCCTGGAGGCGGACGACGGCGACGTCGGGGTGGACGCAGTGCGCACCCACCCGGTGGACGCGGTGCTCCTGGACCTGCGGATGCCCCGGGTCGGCGGCATCGAGGCCCTGGAGGCGATCAAAGCGGCCCGGCCGGACCTGCCGGTGATCGTGCTCACGGCCTACGCCTCGGTGGACACGGCCGTGGCCGCCATGAAGAAGGGCGCGTTCGACTACCTGACCAAGCCGGTGGACGCGACCGACCTCCACCGGGTGCTGGACAAGGCCTTGGAGTTCCACCGGCTGGAGGAGGAGATCCGGGTCCTTCGGGAGCGGCTGGGCGAACGGTTCGACTTCTCGAGCATCATCGGCCGCAGCCGGCCCATGCGGGAGCTGTTCGAGGCCCTGGCCCTGGTGGCTCCCTCGGACGCCACCGTTCTGATCACGGGCGAGTCGGGCACGGGCAAAGAGCTGGTGGCCAACGCCATCCACCAGAACAGCCCCCGCCGGGACAAGCCGTTCGTCAAGGTCAACTGCGCCGCCCTCCACGAAAACCTCCTGGAAAGCGAGCTGTTCGGCCACGAGCGCGGCGCGTTCACCGGCGCCGCCGCCCAGCGCAAGGGCCGGTTCGAGCTGGCCCACGGCGGCACCCTGTTCCTGGACGAGATCGGCGACATGAGCCCGGCCACCCAGGCCAAGGTGCTCCGGGTGCTCCAGGAGGGGGAGTTCGAGCGGCTGGGCGGGAGCCGCACCCTCAAGGTGGACGTGCGGGTGATCGCGGCCACCCACCGGGACCTGGAGGCCATGGTGGCCGAGGGCGCGTTCCGCCAGGACCTCTACTACCGCCTGAGCGTGGTGCCGGTGCACCTGCCGCCGCTCAGGGACCGGCCCGAGGATATCCCCCTCCTGGCCGAGCACTTCCTGCGGATCTACGCCGAGAAGAACCGAAAGCCCGTGGCCGGGTTCACCCCCGAGGCCATGGACCTCCTGGTGCGCCACCCCTGGCCCGGCAACGTGCGCGAGCTCCAAAACGCCGTGGAGCGGGCCGTGATCCTGTGCCTGGGCGAGCGCATCACCCCCCGGGAGCTTCCCCCCGCTTTGCAAGGGCCGGCGGGCGACGAGCCCCAGGCTCCCACCCCAGCCGGCCCCCGCACCCTCAAGGACGCCGAGCGCGAGCTCATCCTCCGCACCCTGGAGGAGACCGGGGGCAACCGCACCCGGGCCGCCCAGATCCTCGGCATCTCCCGCCAGACCCTGATCAACAAGCTCAAGGAGTACGGCCGCTCCTGACTGTCCATCTTTTGGACACCCGAGCCCGCCTCCCCGCCTCCTGGCGTCTTCTTCCTTGACACTTGCTCCCGCCCGCTTTCCTCCCGGAGCTTGGTTTTCCAAGTAATCAACAGTAGTTGCAAGAAATTTCCCGCCTTGGCACGCCCCGTGCTCTTCCCATGGGCAACACCAACCAACGTACAGGAGGTGCTGCCATGAAAACGTTCTGGACCGTTCTGGCCGTCGTCGGCCTGCTCGCCGGGGCCACCGCCCTGGCCGGCTGCTACCCCCATCACCCTTATGGACCGGGCCATCGCCATGGCCCGAGCTGCCCCTACTGAGCCCGGAGGAACCGGTCATGTGGTGCTCGCCCGGCGGATGGATGCGCTGGATGCCCTGGCACGGTCTGTGGGGCCCCTGGGGAGGGCTGGTTACCCTGGCCGTGCTCGGCCTGGTCGTATGGCTCGCGGTGCGGGCCTTTCGGCGGGGGCGGCCGGCCCCCGGGGCGGCCACGTGCCCGGCGTGCGGCGGTGCGGTGGAGCCGGTGTTCTTCCGGTGCCCCCGGTGCGGCCGCACCCTCAAGACCCACTGCCCGGGGTGCAGCCGGGTGGTGGAAACGGACTGGATCTACTGCCCCTACTGCGGTCACGAGGCCGCAGGAAGGACATCTTCCCAACCCTCAACCCAAGAAGGAGGTACGTCATGAGCACGAAACGTCTGTGGATCGCGGGAGCCCTGGTGGTGACCCTGGCCGGTGCGGCCCTGGCAAGCAAGGCCGAGGCCTGTTGGGGCTGCAACCCCGCCTGGGCGCCGACCGACCCGGCGGTTCAGGCCCAGGCCGTGGAGATCCGCCAGAAGTACGCGGATGAGTTCACGACCCTGGCGGCCAAGATGCGCACCACGGCCCGGGACCTGGACGAGGCCCTGGCCGCGGGCCAGGCGGACCGGGCCGAGGAGCTCCGGCAGGAGCTTTACGACCTGGAGAAGGAGTACGCCGGCCTGCGGGCCAAGGCATGGGCCGAGCTGGAAGGGGCCGGCGTGGTCGGAGCCGGGTGGATGCCCGGGCCGTGGGCCTGCCGGTGGCACGACGGCCACGGCTGGGGAGCCGGGCCGCGGCAGATGGCCCGGGGCACGACGGCGTGGGGGGACGACTGCCCCTGGTAGACCCGACTTGAGCCGCCCGGGGCAAGCTCCGGGCGGCTCAACCCTCGGAGCGGTACGCGCGCGTGAACCGCAGGAACCTCTCCAGGGCCGGCGCCGGGCGCTTGGCCCGGAGCCGCACCTCGAAGAAGGTGCGCCGCACCCGGAAACCCTCCACCGCCAGGCGCACCAGCTCGCCCCGGGCCAGCTCGTCCCTCACCGTGAGCTCCGAGAAGTACGACACCCCGAGCCCGGCGATCACCGAGCGTTTGATCGCCTCCACCGAGCCCAACTGCACGCCCTCGGGGCAGGGCAGCCCGCGGCCAAGGCAGTACGCCTCGACCGTGCGGCGGGTGGCCGAGCCGGGCTCCCGCACGAACACCCGGTAGCGCCAGATCTCCTCCAGGGTCATCCCCTGTTTTCCGGTCCGGGGTCCCGGTGCCTCGCCAGTCCCCCCCGAGCCCCCCGCCCTCCCGCCCGCTGCCTGGTGGAGAGGGGGAGGGGGGGCAAGGGGATGGCCGGGGGCGCACGCGAAGAAGATCTCGTCCTCTTGGAACGGCTCGGCCACGAGCTCGGCTGCGGCCACGGCCTCGCCCACGTACGCCACGTCGAAGACGTTTCGGAGCAACCCCTCCAGGATGTGCGCCGAGTTCTCGATCTCCAGCGTGACGTCGATCCCCGGGTGCCGGGCCGTGAACCGGGCGATGAGCCCGGGCAGGAAGTAGGTGCCGATGGACGTGCTGGCCCCCACCCGCACCGACCCCCGGCGCCCGTCCCTCAGGGCTTCGAACGCCTCTCCCAGTTCTGCCACTTCCGCCTCGATCCGCTCCACCCGGTTCAGCAGCGCGCGGCCGGCATCCGTCAGGAACACGCGCTTCCCGATTTGCTCCACCAGGGGCACGCCGAGGATCTCGGTAAGGCTGCGCACCTGGGCCGATACGGCCGGCTGGGTGAGCCCGAGCTCCTCGCCGGCCCGGGTGAAGCTGCGGTGCCGGGCCACGGCCCGGAATACGCGAAGCTGGTGGAGGGTGAGACGCCGAAGGTCCATGAACCAAAACTACATGAATGAGAAGAAGAAAAACAATCAATTTCCTTTTACTTCGTCCGGGGGCTACCCTGGTCCCATGGAGCAGATGGCAGCCGTTTTGGGGATCGGGCTATTGGGCGGGGTCGTGTCGGGGTTTCTCGGGATCGGCGGCGGCATCGTCACGGCCCCGCTTCTTCTGTACGTCCCCCCGGGCCTGGGGCTTGCGCCGCTGTCCATGCACCAGGTCAGCGGGCTCACCATCGCGCAGTCCCTGTTTGCGGGGTTCCTGGGTGCGTTCTCCCATGCACGGCGGGGCTCGGTGGACCCGGGGCTGGCCGGGATCATGGCGTCGGTGATATTCGTAGCGTCCTTGGCCGGAGCATTGCTATCGCGGTACGTTTCCCCTGACGGGTTGCTGGCCGTGTTCGGGGTGCTGGTGCTTGCCGCAGGGGTCCTGCTGTTCCGGCCTCCGCGGGCGCCCGAGGATCGGCCGCGCAGGCCCGGCGGTTTTTCCCGGCGGGGGGCGGCGGGCGTCGCCTCGGTGGTGGGGGTTGTCGGCGGGCTCGTCGGGCAGGGGGGGTCGTTCCTGCTCATCCCGGCTATGACCGGGCTACTGCGGGTGCCGCTCCGGGTGGCCATGGGGAGCAACTTGGTGATCGTGTGCGCCTCATCCCTTGCGGGGTTTCTGGGGAAGGCCGCCACGGGGCAGGTGCCGTTCCCCCTGGCTCTGGCACTCATCGCCGGGGTGATGCCCGGGGTGCGGGTGGGGGCCTGGTGGCACCATCGCACTCCGACGCGGGTGCTGCGGCTGGCGCTGGGGCTGGTGCTCCTGGCCGCGGGCACGCGGATCGCGTGGGACCTGTTCGTGGACCGAGCCGTGGGCTGAATGAGGAGAGAAAGGTCATGAATCCCTTTCGGAAGAAGAAGACCCTGATGGGCGTGTCGCGCACCTGCGGGTGAGCGGCCAAGGTGGATCCGACGGTCCTGTCGGATGCGCTGAAGCACCTGCCCCGGTGCGACGACCCGGACCTCCTGGTGGGGTTCGAGACCTCGGACGACGCCGCGGTGTACCGGGTGGCCCCGGACGTGGCCCTGGTCACCACGGTGGACTACATCACGCCGGTGGTGGACGACCCGGTGTGGTTCGGCCGGATCGCGGCGGCCAACTCCCTGTCGGACGTGTGGGCCATGGGCGGCCGGCCCGTGACCGCCTTGAACCTGGTGAACTTCCCGGCCGGCACCCTGGACCCGGGGATCCTGCGGGACATGCTCCGGGGCGGGGCCGAGAAGGTGGCCGAGGCCGGCGCCTGCCTGGCCGGGGGTCACACCGTGGACGACCCCGAGCCCAAGTACGGCCTGGCGGTCACCGGCGTGGTCCACCCGGACCGGGTGCTCACGAACCGGGGCGCCCGGCCGGGCGACGCCCTGGTGCTCACCAAGCCCCTGGGCACGGGCGTGATCTTCAACGCCAACCGGGCGGGGAAGTACCCCAAGGACCTGCTGGAGGGCGCGGTCCTTCCCGTGGCGGCCGCCTTGAACCGGGTTCCGCTGGAGACGGCCCTCCGGCACGGGGTGCACGCCCTCACCGACATCACGGGGTTTGGGTTCGCGGGCCATGCCCTGGAGATGGCCCGGGGCTCGGGGGTGCGGCTCGCCGTGTCGTTCCGGGCGCTTCCCCTGTACCCGGCCGCGACCGAGATGTACGCCGCGGGCGTGACCACGGGCTCCAACGCGGGCAACCGGCGGGTCTGCGGCGAGCGTTTGTCCGTGCGAGCCACGCTCCAGCCGGAGCAGGAGGAGCTCCTGGTGGACCCCCAGACCTCGGGAGGGCTCCTGATCGCCCTGCCGGAGGGGCAAGCCCGGGCCCTCGTGGCGGATCTCCACGCGGCCGGCGTTCCCTGGGCCGCGGTGGTGGGCCGGGTGGAGGAGGGCGAGCCGGCCCTGGTGGTCGAGGGCTGACGGAGGGGCAGACGAAAAAACCGTCGTCCTCCGGCGGAAGGACCGGTGCAGGACGTCACTGACGAGCCCGGCGATCCGCTGTCCGGCGGCCACGGGCCGCCCTATGAGCCTTCTGCGCCACGCTTAGGGCGCGCCGTGCGCGCCGGACATCCAAGGCTTACTAATACCAACGAAACTATTGTCAGATCCCCGGCGTTCACAAGGGAACCAGCGGGTGGGGGGCTGGTGGAGAGCCGGGCGCGGCCCCTCACGTCGCCGCGCCCCCACCAAGCCGGAATCGCCTTG